>Ga0073936_10000052_pt1 | contig 135149 bp, 102 predicted proteins | sample AliMusrvi5mmetaG_FD_87041 | JGI IMG/M metagenome (GOLD analysis project Ga0073936, IMG submission 87041) | Freshwater lake bacterial and archeal communities from Alinen Mustajarvi, Finland, to study Microbial Dark Matter (Phase II) - Alinen... | ecosystem: Environmental > Aquatic > Freshwater... | reverse complement strand
GAGAACATCGTAGATGATTTTTCTAATAAAGGTAACCGATGTTATGACACAAAAAAGGGCATTAAAGGTAACCGATGTCTTGACACATCCGGGTAACCGATGTCCTGACATTTGTCAACTAAGACTTTGCAGTTCAGGAGCCAATTATGATGAAATCGGTAGCAGCGACCCTGGTTTTTGCGCTCTACGCACTAATCCTGCCGTTTACTGTGGGCACAGCTGTTGCGGTGGATCAATATGATGCACCGCATTATGATCCGGGTTCGGGTTACACCTGTGTTACCTGTCATACGCCGAATCAGACCCTTGGCAGTGCCGGCAGTGACGTCTATAACAACATCTGCCTCAGCTGCCATCGTCCGGGTGATCCAAAAGCCGGAACCATGCCGCTGGCGCTTGTTGACCAGGCCAACTTAACCCTGCCGTTACAATCAACCGATGAGGCAACCCCTTCCCATGGTACGTCTCACCGCTGGGATGGGCCTGATACCGCGCCGTGGGCCGGGGCACAGCCGCCGCAACTGGCCGGTATGGATGCTGACAACCTGAGGACGCGCACCGGCAGCAGCCTGGCGTGTGTGCGGTGTCATGATCCTCATAAGAATGATGTTTCCTGCGCCCAGTGCCATGATCCGAACTTCGGTGGCACTACCCTGAATACGAATGGCACTGTCATAAACGCAAATTTCCCACGTATATCCAATGACAATGACCAGATGTGTCTGGACTGTCACCGTACGCGTAATGTTTCCTCTCATCTGCAGGGGAGCCATCCGGTCTTGATTAACTACACTACCGTTGCCAAGGCAAATCCCGATTCATTTTATAACCCGCCGAGAAACGCCAGTTTTACGAACAACACCACTTCCGACCTCAACGCCCGTCTGGTCGTCACCGGTCGCCAGATTGTATGCAGCACCTGTCACGGTGTTCATTACGCGGATTCACGTAGCTCCACCAGGGACGGAAAGGCCGCTTTTGCCACTCTCAGCAGCGGCGATGGCTACCTGTTGCGCACCGAACGTCGCGGCGCAAGCGTTGCCGCAAATCAGACCGACAGTGTGAATATCTGTACGAACTGCCACGCAGGCAAATTGAACCACAACAACGGTAACCAGGATATTCAGTGCAATGACTGCCATGGCGCCCATGTCGAGTATGACCCGGCTGATCCGACCGGGGCAAAAGGGGTCAACGCGTACCTGATCCGTCGTAATATCTCCAATGCTGCCCAGATTAATAAAATATTCTACCGGTATACCGCCGCAGCGAAAAAAGAATTCTTCAACAGTGCTGATCCCACGACGCCCGGCCTCTGCCAGGGATGCCATGCTGCCGTTCCTGATACCGGCATGCACACCGGCGCAACTTCAAATAATTGTTCGGACTGCCATAATCACAGCAACTACAAGGGGTCGTTCGCACCGGCTTGTACGAAGTGCCATCCGAATCTCAGCCCGTCACACGCTGCCCATGTCGGCAACATCCTGCCGCTCATAACCAATTATTCCATTTCGGATAATTATTTTAACAATAGAAATTCCGATAGTACCGGATATCGTTTCGGATGCGCGTTCTGCCATCCTACGGTTAATCCCGGTCACGGCAATGGCACCATCGTCCTTAACGGTTCAAACGGTTTTGCCGGAGTCTCAAAAACCAGTATAACCTGTTCGGCATCATCCTGTCACAGTGACGGCAAAGCTTCAGTCGCATCGCCCGATTGGTACATCGGTTACACCGGTTCCGACCGCTGCGCTATGTGTCATGCGTCATCTCCGGCAACCGGATCACATACCGCCCATCTTTCGGTTAATGGCATCCACGCTGGAAGCTCGGGGATAGATTACGGTTCCGCTACCAACTTCGGTTGTGAAAAATGTCATGCAAGTACTGTCAACAGTGCCAAAGCTATTGTTAGTTATCAGAATCATGTGAATGGTTCGGCAAACGTGCTCTTTAATAGCGAGAAAATAGTGTCCAAGGCTCAGATAAGCCCAGCAAGTTTTGGTGCGTATTCCACAGTCTGGACCAGGACCGGCAGCAGCTACAAAGTTGACGCTACCTCTGTCGATGTTTCCAAACAGCTCCTGAGCGCAGGCAGCTATGCCGGCGGCAGCTGTTCTACTATCGCGTGCCACAACAACGGGGTAACTCCGGACTGGAATACAACTGCGGTTCCTCGGATTTCCTGTGTTGATTGTCACTCGGCACTGTAGTTCGAAATAAGGAAAAGAACCGGAGCACTTAAGGATACCTAACACATACTTTCAATTATTTATAACAGGACGGGCACTATGGGAACAGTAATAGCCAAAAGAAATGACGGGATGAACTGGACGGCTAAAGTCAGCCTGGTACTAATCTGTACATTGCTCACCACAATGTTTATGTATCAGGGGTGGTTCAAACCTGAGAGGACGCCGGCAGCCATTTCTACGGCAAGCTGGACCACTATTTATAACAGTACGACCTATCCTACGGCGGCATCGGTTGCCTATTCTATCCCGGCCGGACCGAACCGTTTGCTGGTGGTAGCCGTATCATCCACGAGGTCGACCGTAGGTGCACAAACATTTACTCTTACCTATGGTAGCCAATCTCTGACCAGTCAGGTGGGTGACCAAGCGAGTACTACACCGCAGCAGCATACTGCAATCTTCTATCTGAAGGAAGCCGGTATAGCTGCGGCGACCAGTTCCAATTTCTCGTTAACCGTGTCCGGAGGTACCTCAGTATATACCAGCATGAACGCTGCGGTATTTACGGGTGTCGATCAGACCACGCCTTTCACGAATTCACAGAATTATACCAGTGGCGTAAGCACTACTGGAACACCCATCTTTGCAACCGCTCTGACGGAAAACGCCGGTGATCAGCCGGTCGTCATTATTAACTCCACAAGGACTGGCAACTCCACTGCCCGTACCGTAACAGCAAGCACCAACTGGACAATTCCTACCAATGGCAACAACACTGGTGGCAGTGGAACTGGCGTAAGAGGTACCGTGCTGGTTCGTACCCAGCCGAGTGCAAACACATCTGATACCACAGGAGGAACTATCACCGGTGGTAATACACTTGCATCAATGTCCGGCGTAAGCATCAAATCCGCAGCCGGCGGTCCGGTTGTTACATCGCTGACGCCTAATGTCAACATTGGCGCTGGTGCGACAACTGTCACCATCAACGGTACCGGTCTGACCGGCGCAACAGCAGTGAGTGTCAGCGACACTCTGGTGACAGCCGGGGCACCGACTGTAGTTGACGATACACAGATTACCGTGCCGGTAACCGCTGCTACCGGTGCTGCACCGGGTGCCCGTACCGTCACTGTGACCACGGGTGTTGCCGTCAGCGCAGCATTCACTGCAACCGGGTTTATTGTCTCCAGTGCCCCGGCGCCGCTGGTCACCAGCATATCTCCCAACGTCATTGGGGCGGGTGCCACATCACAGACAATAACAATTACCGGTGACAATTTCGTCAGTGGCACAGGGCTTGCTGCAAACTTCGGCACTAACGTAACGACCAACTCAACTACTTTTGTCGATGCCCAACACATAACCGCAAACGTTACCGTTGCTACTTCTGTTACAGCCGGAACACGTAATGTCATCGTCACCAATCCCGACACCCAGACCGGCACCGGCACAGGTCTGCTCACCGTCAATGCCCGCGCCACTGTCACATCCGCTTCGCCGGCTACCGGTGCGCAGGGGGCAACCAACCTCAATGTTACCATAACCGGTACGAATTTTATCGCCGGTGCTCCACTGGCCGCCGTTTTTTCAGGCACAGGTATTACTGTTAATTCTACCACTTATGTCGATGCAACTCATATCACTGCCAATGTTGCCATAACTGCCGGTGCGACTATCGGTGCCCGGACAATTACTGTTACTAACGGAGATACCGGTGTTTCAGCCGCCAGCGGTAGTATTTTTACCGTATTCAATCCGACGGCAATTTACATCACCTCGGTTTCTCCGACCACAATTGGTCAGGGAGCAACCAACGTGTTGATGCATATTTACGGCTCCAACTTTGTCAATGGAGCCACGATCTCCATGCAACGCACAGGTGGCAGCAGCTCGCGTATCACATTGGTAAGCTCCGGAACCTCATCTGGTGCAACAACCTTTATAGACTCTACACACCTTACCGTGCTCGTAAACGTCAGTACCAGTAGTGTCTCAGCACACGATGTTACCATAACAAATCCTGACACAACTACGTTCCAACTTTTATCGGCACTCAGCACTACTGCAGCACCAACTATCACCTCCATCGCTCCTACCAGCATGTTGCAAGGCACCGGTGCCGACATTACCATCACCGGCACAGGTTTCCAGACAGGTGCAACGGTTTCTTTTCCCGGCACAAGCAGTGGCATCACTCTTAGTAATGTTGTCATTACAAGCGCCACGTCGATTACCGCTCACGTCGACACTACAGCATCGGCAACTTTGGGTGTACAGACAGTGACTGTCGCTAACCCGGATTTCGGAAAAGCAACCACAACCTTTAATGTCTTCAGTGCCACAGCCCCAACATTGACCTCCATGACACCGGCAACAATCGGTCAGGCTGCGACGGCATTGAATGTTGACGTGTATGGCACCAATTTTGACGCCTCTATCGCCAGTCCGGGTGGGCTCAACTTCGGTAGCGGTGTTACCACCAACAGTGTGACTTTTGTTGATGCAACTCACCTAAAAGCAAACATCACTCTTTCTACTTCAGCCACTGCCGGTGCACATGTCGTCACTGTAACCAACCCAAATCTTGAAGCCGGAACCGGATCTATCCTTACGGTTACCGCCCGTCCTGGATCTGCTTCAATAAGCCCGACAACTGGGTCCCTCGGGACAACCTTCGACGTCGCGATCACCAGTTCCGGATTGGCTGCCGGTCCCGGTTTCGATGTCACCGTAAGCGGTACAGGCGTCACCGTCAACACGCACACCCTCAACAGTGCCACTTCGGTTACTGCCAATGTATCTATTGATTCGAGTTACCTTGTTGCTCCGCTCGGCGCCAGAACCCTCACTCTCTCTAACGGTGATTACGGTGTCAGAACTGCAACGTTGACCATCCGCGGGGGAGCTCCAACTGTTATTTCCGCTTCACCGGCTATCAAGCAGGGCGCTGTTGCCCAGGACGTGACAATAACCGGTACCAACTTCTATCCCGGTGCTACGGTAACCTTCAGCAATACCGGTGTTGCTGTCGGTTCTGTCACGTTCGTTGACAACAATACCTTAAAGGCCAACGTTACCTTGACCGCTTCTGCAACAACCGGCATTAGCAATATTACGGTAACCAACTCCGACACCCAGACGGCCACAGGTACTGGGATCTTCACCGTAACTTCCGGCCCGACAGTTACCTCCAACACCCCTACCCGAGGTGGTCAGGGGTCAACTCTTGATGTAACGATCAACGGCACTGTTTTTGATTCTGGTGCTGCGGTTATCTTCAGTGATACCGGTATTACGGTAAATTCTGTCACCGGCAGCGGTTCCACACTTATAGCCAACATTTCCATTGACCCGGCTGCGCTCAAAACTACCCGGAGTATCACCGTAACCAACCCGGATGGCAGCTCTTCAGCAGGCGGCTCATTCGACGTTATTCTGCCGGTAACTACGACAGTTGGCGCTTTGTCCTTCAGCAAGGTCACTGCCAGCAGCATCACCGTTACTGCTGCATTCACCAATGACAGCAATAGTAATAACGGCTGCATTATCAAGTGGGGAACGTCCGACGGTTCTTACCCCAACAGTGCAACCGCCATAAGAGGCACAAGTGGCTATTCCGCAACCGTTTCCGGCCTGACTGGTGGCGCAGACGGCGCTGGGAAAGCATACTATTTTCAGGCAACCTTCACTGACGCTGATGGCATTGTCGGCACGGCAATCCTTTCTGGTCTGCAGGCCACCAAGGCAAGCGATTTGATGCACGACAGCCTGAACATTTCTTCGGCAAAATGGGATCAGGGATGGGGCACTGATGGCGGTAAATACGGCGCTTTCAGCTGTTCAACCTGCCACGCCAAAAACACCACCAACAATAAACTGGTTGCCGGTACGGTTACTGCTCCCATGGGTACCTGGAGCTCATCAACAACAAACTCACTGACGGTAGAGTACACAGGCACTCTCGGTGTTGATGGAGCCCATGCCACCTCCACAAATGTCTGCGAAGCATGCCATAGCCGTACAAACCACCATCGCTTTAACAACGGTGGGGCAAACCATATGGGAAATGAAGACTGCCTTAAATGTCACAGCCATAAAGAAAGCTTCATGCCGACCTGTATTGAGTGCCACTCAACTGCTCAGGGCACAAACAGCTCCCGTCGTAAGATCATCGGTAACGGTGGCGATTTCTTCACCAATATGTCTTCGCATGGCAAATCCACCGTCAAATCCTTGTCCTGCAATGCCTGCCATGATTCAGTCAACCACAGGACCTATTCGGATGGCACAAGTGTTCTCTTGAAGAATGCCGATGGTGGGGCTTCGGCGCTCTATGATGGTACGCCTGCAACCGCCGTGGCTGTGAAGAACACCTGTATCTCCTGCCATGATGCTGACGGCGCAAAAGTCATGGGAACCAACGCAACAACACCGTTTGCCGGCTCCGGCGACATGAAAAGCCCGGCCAACATCAGCCAGTATTGGCCGGCCACAGGTAGCGCCCACGAAACAAAGATGGTCTGTTTCAACTGCCACGGTAACTCAAAAGGCGTTGACGGAAGCACCACGAACCCCAGCTACAACGGCCACGCCTCAGGTAATAAACATGTACTGCAGGACCCGGGGTATGATGTTGTGAACCCCAACAATTACTGTTTCAACTGTCATAATGCCGCATCAACCAATCTGAACAAATCATCAAAAGATATCGCCGGTGAAATGGCAAAAGCCAACAAGCATACAACAGCAAAATGCTTTGACTGTCATGGCGACGAAGCCAACAGTATCGACAGCATGCACTCACTGCGCTCCGGATCACAGGCTGCCGGGTCAGGACTTATCGCCAACAATATTTCCAATGCCACCGGCAGGAGCATGACATGGTCGGCAGCAAGTTGGGGTGGCGCTACTGCGTCTGTTAATCTGGCTTCAAATACCGTATCTTCTGAATATCAGATTTGCTTCAAGTGCCATGCAACTACCGGCACAGGAATAACACCAGCATCACCTTATAATGTTGGTACTGCAGCTGCAGCGTTGACCAATCTGGCATTGGAATTCAACCCGAACAACGCCTCACGTCACCCAGTAGGTAGCGCATTAGCCGCATCAAACCGCCTTACATCAGCAAAACTTGCCGGCGGATGGACGCCGGGACAAGTTATGACCTGTTCAGATTGCCACGCCACCGATACGGCCGCATCCAAGGGGCCTCACGGTTCATCAGTTAAATGGATGCTGGCAGGTACCAACAAAGCATGGCCATACACCACGGCAGCAGGTAACGGTGGCAGCACGGGAACTTTATTCAGAGTTGCAACATACAATACCGGTGTCGGCACCAAGGACGGCCTGTTCTGCTTGAACTGCCATACGGTAACCGGAAGCAACAACTGGCACTCCTACGGTGATGTTACTGGAGGTGAACATGGCGGCAATGCCATTATGGCTTGTGCTTCCTGTCATATCAGGGTGCCCCATGGCGGCAAGATTTCTCGTCTGCTGCAGACTACAAATGCACCAGCGCGGTACCGGTCAAACGGCAGCACTGCAACTTCAAGCTTTGATATCTGGGGTTCTGCTGTAAATATCAAGGGTTCGTCATTCAGCAGCGCCAATTTCAACTCTTCCTGTAGTCAGCATAACAATGGCGGAGTTGGCGGCGAAGCGTGGTAATCCAGCCGGTTCATGGTTAGAACGAAAAAAGCCGGGGGCTCCCCCGGCTTTTTTCGTGAATGCTCTGGCCCCACAAAAATCATTCTTGCTATAGTCTGACGATGCAACTTAATTTATTCGGAGCATTTGTATGAAAAAATCTATCGCAATTATCCTGTTACTGTTTGCTGTACTTGTCGGATGTAAAGACTCAACTCCACTTAAAGTGATTGAATCACCCAAAACTACCTCCCCCGCTGGTGAAGCATCGCACAACCTTATTGTGCGCTACAACAAGTTATTGAGCGAAGGCTACAAAACCACTGACATGACCAAGCTTCAGGAAGTGGCGACACCGGAGCTTGCAGAAAAAGCTTACTATCATATGGCGGCTATCGGCGAAGGTAAGAGCCGTATGGTATCTGAAATGAAACATATCGATTTTATTGAGACCGATTGTAATATGCCTGCGAAATGCCGGGTTATCACGAAAGAACGGTGGGATTTTGCCTATGCCGATATACTTACCGGAGCACGGTCAAATGAAGTGAATGACTATATCTATGATGTCCAGTACGTTGTTGAAAACAGGCAGAGTCGCTGGATTATTGTGGAGATAACCGCCACCGGGGAAGAACGGAAGGAATTGCCTACCTGGGGTAAGATGTTCAGGAAACAGTAAATACGACATGAACAGTAACGATTGTACTATTTTAATTTATAAATGATCGGAAACATGCATTGACAACACGCCGCAGCATAATCACCTGTATAATCATCGTTCTGCTGGCCGCAGGAGCGCTTGTCGGTGTTAACCGTTTCGGCAAAATCAGCCGCGTAACCGGCCCTGTCGGAACAATCCTGGCTCAGAATATAATCAAAAAAAGGGTTGAAAGCCCCAGGGACGCCTATAAAATCTGGAAAGAAGCGGGTTACCGGGGGCGTACGGTCGTATTTGTTGCCGACCGGTGGGAATCATTTGACCCCGGCGAGTTGATCCCGGCACAGATGTTTCGCGCGTATCCGCTCCAGCTGTATAATACCGCAAGACTTCTGGAGGACGAACATCTGGATGGCGTAACGTTTCTGTATGTCGCCTCGGTGAATGACGTTATTCGTAAAATAGTCGCCATCCTCCCTGAGAGTGAGGTAAACCGCCTTGGTGCCCTGGCTCGGAAAACAAAAGATTTCCGGGTGAGTGACAAAGGGGTCTTTGTAACGCGTCAAGGATTTCCTCGCTGGTATACGACCGGCGCTAATTTTTCTAATGGTGCGGAACCGGTGCTGCTGTATGTCGGCGCTTCATATTTCAGAAATACCGAGCCTGAGGAACTTTATCGTCAGCTTTCTGCTTCCGGTCAAATGACGGATTGCATCATTCTCTGCAATGAAACGGGAAAAGAAGGTGTCACTGAAAAAGAGATTACCAGGCTCAACAGGTTTGCCACCCTTATTGGCGTTGTCCCGTCATCAGCCGATTCCAAACAGATGAGGACCTCCGAAACTCCGTTACAGTCAGCGGGTCCTGCCGTATGATTACTACTACATTATCAGCACGATCAACTATGTGGGCCCTGGCGTTCATTACCCTCTGGGCGCTATTTTTGAACGGGTTTCAGCTCTCAAGGCAGCCGGTATCAGAAGATGATTATTATGTTGCGCTTTCTGCGATAAATTACATGGAATCGGGACAGCTCGGCCCGACAATGTGGAATCATCCCTGTCTGCGCAATATCCTGGTTTACTATGCCCTGCATATGTTTGGTACCGGAGTGTTGGGGGTGAAAGGGGTAAGCCTGCTGCTTGGCACGCTCTGCACCCCCCTTATCGGCCTTGTGGCGCGGCGTATACTCAAAGACGACTGCATTGCGCTGATAGCTGCTTTTCTCTGGGCCTGTGATGCCCTGGTTATCGATTTTTCCCGTCAGGGGATTAATGACATATACCTTTCCTTCTTCCCCCTAATCGCCATTTACCTCTTCTATCGTCACCGGGAGTCCGGCAGGCAGCTGTGGTTGCTTGGTTCTGGAATCTGCTTCGGACTCGGGCTCGCCTCAAAGTGGAGTGCTGTTTTCCCCCTGATCGTGACCTTTGCTCTGTTGCTTGTCACGATCAACAAAGAAACGAAAGACGCCATAAGGGCACGCATTGTCCGGTATTGCCATGTCACGGCACTGCTCTTGATGGTTCCGGCACTGGTGTATCTACTGACTTTTATTCCCTGGTTCGGCCGGGGATATTCACTTTCCGAGTGGCCGGCGTTGCAGCGCAGTATGTTTCTGGAAACATCGCAACATGTCGGGTATCATCCGAAAAAATGGGACGACAAGGATAACCGGGCATATAAATGGTTTGTCGCTCCGTCCGTTTTTGTAGATCCGTTTATGAATATGGATACAGCTGACGGGGATCCGCGGAGCCTGCCGTCGTTTGACAAGAGTGTGACGGTTGTTCTTGGTTATGCAAACCCGCTGGTCTGGTTATTGGTGCTTCCTGCAATTATCGTTTTGCTCCGCCGTGGATTCCGTGAGCGTGATGAGGGCGCCTGGTATCTTACCGGATTGTTTCTGGCCTCCTACCTTCCTCTCGTGGCATCTCCGCGTCCGATCTGGATGAATACGGCACTCTCGGTTCTGCCATATGCAATTATGGCCGTTGCCTTTTTTGTCTGGACGATTGCTGGACGCTTCAAGCGGAATAATGTTGTGATAGCTTCCTATCTGGTACTTGTTCTTATAGTTGCGTCACCACTCTACCTGCTTGCCATTGGCAAAGGGACAAGAATTCCGGTGTTGAATAACTATCTGGTGGAACAGTATCTGGTTCAATTTAAAAAAGAGATGCCATCGGAACGTACTCCGTCTGCACCAGGACATGTAAGCGCCGTGCCGGCGCCGCACGAAAACAAATGACCGCTTTGTACCGGAGATACCATATGAAAGTATCCAGGTTTCTTACGGCACGTTATACCGTAATCGTGTTATTAACCGCCATCAGTGCTGCACTGCTGGTCGCCAGCGCTGTCCCGCAGCGTACCTCATCCGGAGGTAAAACCCCGGAGTGGGTGGGGAGGCTCCCGGATGGTTTACATTTTATTTCCACCGTATTCGGCCTTGATAACATCGTTGGCACGGTCTGGTTTGCGGTTCTGGTTTCACTTTTCTGGGTGTCGCTTGTCGTATCGACGTGGTCTCAATTCACGGCAATCAGGGAACAGATACGTCATGTTCCTTCCGCAACAGTACCGCCGGAAAGTAGCCGGGTTGATGTGGGGCGGCCTGCTTTTGCTGAGTTGGCCCTGCAATCCGGATATCGTTTGGCAGGGGGCTCGGGCGGTGTGTACCGCTATATTAAAAACCGGCCCGGTTACTGGGGAAACTTCCTGCTCCACATCGGGCTCGTCATAGCGGTATTCTTTTCAATTGTGTACGTTCTGACCCAGCATCGGGTTCTCATTCGTCTCGCCGGGCAGGAAGTTACGAGACTGTCGTCAGAAACAGTTCAGGAATTACGAGGTCTGTTACAGGAACAACAGAAACTGCCGTACAGCGTCGTGCTAAAGAATCTGTACCCCCGATATTGGGGAAATGACAAGCTGGAATCTCTCTCTACCGAACTGTATTTTACCGACCGGTCCGGAGGGGAGCCGCAACGTGTGAATGTTGCCATCAGCGACAAAGCCCGGTTTGATCCATACATTGTATATCAGTCTAATGTCTATGGACGCACCTTCGATCTTGAATTCATATCGCCACGCGGTAAGCTGTTTCGGGAGCGGCTCTATCTGCCGTACCCCACCCTGCGCGATATTGCCGGGTATGGTGAGCAGGCTGTTTCAGGGACCGATTTCCTGCTGAAGGGAAAATTTTACGCCGACACGGAGCGGAAGCTGATACAGCTTCACGGTTCCCCGCTTACCCTGCGTCTTTACCGAGGCAAAGAGCAGTTGGGAGAAGTCACTCTGACGGTCGGTTCAAACGGACAGCTTGGGGAATTGGCTGTCAGGGTAACGCAGTCCGAATGGTGGACTGATATCCTGCTTGACGGCACTCGTGGGACGGCAGGGATATTTGCCGGTTTTGCCATGATTCTGGCGGGTGTGCTCTGCTCGTACGTTCTTGTGCCTCGCGAGATCATTGCCAGGGAATTGAATGGCGCTGTCTATGCACAGCATATTGTGCGACGTTTTCCCCATTTCTATCGCGAAGAGTTCGACGATATCATACAGAAAGCACGCACCACGGGAGAATTATGAAAGGTTCATTCGCACTGGTAACCGGAATCCATTGGGGAGCGGTCATCATCTATGTTGTGGCGACGATCATGGTTGTAGTCGGCCAGTTTTTTGAAAAACCGAATCTTGTCCGTCGGGGATTCGCTGTCTCCATTCCCGGCCTGGTATTGCATGGTGCAGGACTTGCCGTCTGGTGGCGCATGGTAGGCCATGGTCCCTACATCGACCGTTTTGAGGTGTTGTCGTCAAATGCCTGGATACTGCTGCTGGCATTCCTGCTTTTCACCATTCCGTTTCCGCGGCTGAAAGCGGTCGGTATGGTGGTGTTACCTGCCACTTTTATAATGGTCGCGCTCGGGCTCTTCTGTCATCCGGAGATGAAGACCCTTCCCCCCACCTTCCGCAGTGTCTGGCTGGTGCTTCATATCATATTTTACAAGATCGCTTTTTCCGCCATTATCATAGCTTTTGCCTTTTCGCTCTTTTACCTGTTGGTGCGGCGTGGCCGACTGAAGAGACTTGCCCGGATTCTCCCGGATCTAGCGGGGATTGATATATACGCGTACCGATTTGCCGGATTCGGCTTTACCTTCTGGGCTATCGGCATGCTGGCCGGTTCCATCTGGGCCTACCAGTCGTGGGGGAGTTTCTGGAACTGGGACCCGGTGCAGACATGGTCGCTTGTTACCTGGTCCGTGTTCGGCATCTACCTGCATCTGCGGCGTTTTTTTTCCTGGCAGGGAGAGCGGGCGTCATGGCTGTTTGTCGTCTGTTTCCTGTTGACACTGGTGTCGCTCTTTCTGACGCCTCTCTTCGAGTCGTCCATACATGCAGAGTATTTCAAGTAACAGTGCGGCATATCAGGACGGCGTAAAAGGGAACCATCAGTGACGATACGTACCGCTCTGAGGTTGATCCGGGTCTTCTGGCGGATGCATTACATCAAGCCGACCTTTGTAAGCTTCAATTCACTGAATGCCTGCAATGAAGCGTGCCCGATGTGCTCCGTCTGGCGGCGTGACGGAGGCATGCTCTCCATTGCGGAGATGGAGCCGATCTTTCGCGACCTGCGCAGCTTCGGCTTCATGGTGACTGAAGTAACCGGTGGGGAACCGTTTCTGCGCGAGGATATCCATGACGTTTTTGCCCTGCTGGACCGGCTCGGTTTCCTGTATACCGTTGCATCCAACGGTACGCTCTTTACCGCAGCCGGCATAGAGTTACTCCGGTCAGCAAAGGGGCTGTTGCAACTTGCCGTCAGCATTGATTCGCTTGACCGGGCAACCTATGAACGTCTCAGGGGACGCGACCTGCTGCTGGTTGTCCTGCATAATCTGGAACTGCTGCGTGCTGCAAAACTTCCGTTTCCGGTCAAAATCAACATGGTCATGAACCGCATCAATTACCGGGAAACCTTCACTTTTCTTGAGTTTGCCAAATCACGGGGAATATGCCTTTCGGTTTTTCCGGTAAATCAGGGAGAGGGGTTCTTTCACAGACACTCCGATCCTCAATTTACCGCATCGGAAGATGAACAGCACCGGATGGCGGAAATATTTCGGGAGCTGGCCCGGTTGCGCCGTGGCGGTGAACCGCTCTGGGAGTATAGCGGTTATTACGAGCGTGCCGCCGATTATGTGCTTGGCATACCTGTCGGCCCTTGCGATGCCGGGAACATGTACATTGATCTGAATGCGGATGGGCAGGTCGCCGTCTGCCCGGACCATGAAGGCGCTGGAGATCTTCGCCGGACCGGCATCGGTCAACTGTGGCGCTCTTTGGAAGCCGGGCAGGAAAAAATAAAGATGTGCAGCAGGGATACCCCCTGCTTTTATACGTGCACATATGCAATTTCGATTACGGCGCGGAATCTGTTTGCGTTTCTTCGGGAGACGGCTCGCGTGAAGGGACGTCAATTTTTGCAGACATTTAATTGAAATCGGGCTATTAATACATTTTTGATGCAATTTATCACATGTGAAAGTTGAGTTATTCAATTATGACTATTAAACGAATTGCACTCATCACTCCGCCGTATCATTCCGGTGTTGTCGAATCTGCCGGAACCTGGCTGAATGTTGGATTTGTCTATATCGCCGGTTCATTGCGCGCGGCCGGTTATGAGGTCGACTATTACGACGCCATGTCGCTCTGGCACAAGTGGCCCGATATAGAAGCCCGCATCAGGTCGTTTAACCCCGATGTGGTTGCAACTACCTCGTTCACCGCCTCCGTGGCTCATGCGCTGGAACTGACGGCACTGGCCAAAAAAATAAACCCGAACATTGTGACGGTACATGGCAACGTGCATGCGACCTTCTGTTTTGAGGAAATGCTGGAGGCGGAGCACGATACCGTCGACTTCATCGTGCGAGGCGAGGGTGAGGTGACGCTTGTCTCACTGCTCGACTGTCTCAACAGCGGGGGGGATCCCGCGGAGGTGCCGGGATTGGCATTCTATCGCGACGGGACCGTTGTTGTCACCCCCAAAGCCCCCTATATTCACGATCTCGATGCGCTTCCAATGGCGTGGGATCTTGTCGAGTGGCCGATTTACACATATCGGGCCAAGAATAATGCCCGCCTGGCCATCGTTTCTTCCTCGCGTGGCTGTAAGGAAAAATGTTCCTTCTGCTCTCAACAACTCTTTTGGTCCCAGTCCTGGCGAGCCCGGAGCCCGGAAAATTTCGTTGCCGAGCTGGAACTTCTGAAGCAGAGCTACGGTGTGGAAGTGGTGATGCTCTCGGATGAGATTCCAACCTTTGACCGTGATCGCTGGGTGCGTATTCTTGACCTGTTGATTGAGCGGGAAGTGGGTGTCAAGCTTTTGCTAGAGACGCGCGTGGACGATATTCTGCGTGATGCCGATATCATGCACCGGTACCGCGAGGCTGGAGTAGAGCATATCTACGTCGGGGTTGAGGCCGGAGATCAGGCGACGCTTGACCTTTTCAACAAGAACACCAAGGTTGAACAGTCCAAAGCGGCCATAGACATCATCAATAACGCCGATATTGTATCGGAGACATCCTTTGTTCTGGGAATGCCAGATGACACACCGGAGTCGATTGCCGCGATTATTGAGCTTGCCAAACATTACAATCCGGATATGGGTTTTTTTCTTGCGATTGCCCCCTGGCCATATTCTGAGCTTTACCCGGAGTTGGAGCCGTATGTGGCAACCAAGGATTACCGCAAGTACAACCTGGTTGAACCGGTTATCAAACCGAAAAATATGACACTGGTTGAGCTGGAGCGGGAGCTGGGGAAGGCCTCCCAAAAGTTCTTCATGCACAAGTTCCAGCACCTCCATGAACTCTCCCCCTGGAAACAGGAATTCATGTTATCGGTGCTGGACATCCTGATCAATCATTCCTACCTGGCGGGGCAGATGAAGATGGCCATGAAAGCGGGTGGGGCGGAGATGCCTGAGGAGGTGAAGCAGCTCATAAAGAACGTCAAGTCCCACGGAAAGGGTATGCCCCATCCCATGGCGCCGATTCCGTAGGCGGATACTTTTCATGAAGACAACGATGGGGGGCGACGGGCGTGGTACGTGTGATGGACCGGTAGTGATAATCGGTGCCGGACCGGCAGGGTTGACCGCCGCCTACTCGCTGGCGCGTCGAGGAGTGGAGGTAATCGTTGTCGAGCAGGATTGCTTACCCGGCGGAATTGCAAAGACAGTCGAGTACAAAGGTTTCAGGTTCGATATCGGCGGCCATCGTTTTTTTACCAAGTTTCAAGCTGTTCGTGAACTCTGGCATGAGCTTCTGGGTGACGAATTGCTGGTACGACCGCGTGTCTCGCGGATTTATTGCCGTGGCCGGTTTTTCGATTACCCGCTGCGTGTCGGCAATGTTTTTCTGGGATTCGGAATTGTCGAGAGTTTTTTGATCCTGGGGAGCTATCTCCGGAGCAGGATATTCCGGATCTCTCCGGAAAAGACACTTGCCGACTGGGTTACGAACCGGTTTGGCCGCAGACTGTTTAACCTCTTTTTTCGCAGTTATACGGAAAAGGTGTGGGGCGTTCTTTGTGACCAGATTGGAGCGCAATGGGCTGCTCAGCGCATTCAGGGGCTTTCCTTGCGTACGGCGCTTGCCGCCATGTTCAGGCGGCCGGGTGGAAGCGGGTCCGGAGAGCCGGTCAGAACCCTGATCGGATCGTTTCTCTATCCGCGCCTCGGTCCCGGTATGATGTGGGATGCCTTGTGCCGCGATATTACCGAACATGGCGGAACGATCAGGTTTGCCAGTTCCGTCACGCGGATATGTCATGAAAATGGCCGGATCGCCGCGGTTGAGGTCAAAGACCGGCATGGTTTTTCGCTGCTTGCGGTTGCCCATCTCATTTCGACCATGCCTCTCCAGCAGGTGGCCCCGACTCTGAGTGAGAGCGTTCCGTCTGAAGTGCTTGAAGCGGCAGGCAAGCTCCGCTATCGGGACTTTCTGACCGTTGCGCTGATCGTCAACGGCGCCGACCTGTTCCCGGATACGTGGGTGTATATTCACGATGATGCGTTACGGGTCGGACGCATCCAGAACTTCAAAAACTGGAGCCCTGCAATGACGCCGGATCCGGGCAAAAGCTGCCTCGGTATGGAATATTTCTGTTTTGAGGATGACGAACTCTGGAGCATGACCGATGTTGATCTGATAGGTTTGGCAACGAGCGAACTGGAGGCAACGGGGCTGGTATCTTCGGGCATGGTTATCGACGGTACGGTGGTGCGCATAACCAGGGCGTATCCAATGTATGATGAAGGGTATCAGGAACGGGTAACAATAATCCGGGAATATCTGGCTGGATTTGATAATCTTCAGGTCATCGGCCGTAATGGCATGCATCGCTATAACAACATGGACCATTCGATGCTGACAGGTCTGCTGGCGTCAAGGAATTTGTTTGGTGAAAATAACGATCTCTGGTCGGTTAACGGTGATGAAGAGTATCATGAAGAGGGCTCGGACGTCACCGGATAAACGGTAAATGAGGAGTACCATGAACCTGAAAAAAATAGCCGTTGTGCTGAACGGTTTTATTCACGATTTTGCTTCCGGGATCTGGCTGGCGGCGATTGGCGCTGTTTGCATGTTGCATTCTGCCCATTTGAGCGAACCGGCGCTGACGCAGGCAATCAACCTGATTGAGCGGCGTTTCTTCTGGTGGAGCATTGGCGCCATGGTAGTCATTCTTGCCACCGGCGCCGGACGGACCTTTACTTATATGGATAACTGGTATGGTGTGGATGCCGAACGGGTACGCCGCAGAATGCTTGTTATCAAGCATGTGGTCCTCTTTGCCGCTTTTGGTTTTGGATACTGGGTGATCTTTGGCCGTGTATTTCATTAACGCGGTATTTGTGAGGGTACGATACGTTTTTTGCCGATCTTTCATGCTCTGTTATTCTGTTGTCGCTAATCGGTCCAATTTATGCAATAAGTACGTCCGTGCAAAGATGCTTCAATCGCCTGATGTGGCCGTAACGGCTTCGCAGGGCTGATTATACGGCGATTGCCGGCTTATTATGGGTAGAGCGACTCAATAACTATTTGTCAGGTTGCGGTTATATGCCGATAGTCATACCGTTATTTCGCCAGACAATCCGGTTCAGTGCCAAAGCTGTTGTCTGCTGCAAATTATCTCAGGGTTTTAAACTAATATAGAGGAGCGGATAATGAAAAACCGTCTCAGTAGAGTGCAGTTCCTGCTGTTTGCCATGCTACTGCTTGCATTGACAGGTTGCGGCGCAACCGGCATCAACACCGCAAGTAATGTCAACTCCCAGGCTGGCGGCGTGTTGACGGCCAAGCTGAATTGGGCTGCTGGTGGCAAAAGTACCGCCAAAGCGGTCGCGTTGGCTTCTGTTCCTGGCGGGGTTGTCTCGGTCAGGATTTCGGTTACCGGTTCATCAATCCCGACCGCCAAACAATATTTCTCAGCTCAGGATAGTTACGGTCCGGTAACCGTCTACCCCGGCACAGGGCTGACCGTTTCCGCCCAGGCATTTGATACTTCCGGGACCCTCAAGTTTGAGGGGCTTAAAACTGATGTAACCATTCTTTCAGGAGTGCCTTCAAACGTTTTGATTACGATGGCTCCACCGGTCGTAAAAGAGACTGACACCGTTTGTCTTGCGTGCCATGATGGCACCCGTGACGTCAGCGGCCAGAATCTTGTCGCCAATTACAAACAGTCAGGCCACTATTTCAATAATATCACATCTTCCGTGCATTCGAAGTTCGGAGCCAATGCTCCCGGTTGCGCCGGCTGCCATGGAACCAACCATGATGATCCGGCGCCTGCAACGAGCGGTCGATGCTTTGAGTGTCACGACGGTAAGTTCGGCCCTGATGGTATAAGGCATCAAAATCCGAACGCTGTGCTCGCCGGAGTTAATTTTACCGCCAGATACCTGTCCGTTGGCAATAATAACTGCTCCGCGTGCCATGAACCGCATAATCCGGTCAATGGTACAGGCTACCAGCAGCGTAAGGATTGGGCTTTGTCGGGTCACGGTGATACGACTGCTCCGGCCTGGACCCATTTTGACTTCACCGTCAAGGATACCTGTAACGCCTGCCATACCCCTGGCGGCTTTCTCAACACGTTTGCAACCAATAATGTAAACAATGCTGCCGCTGTTTCAACGGTCAGTAGCGGTAAACAGCCCCTTACCTGTGATGCCTGCCATAGCAGCAATGACTTCAAGAACAGTGTTCGTACGCTCCTTTCCGCCGGTTATAACGTCGGCATGGGTGGTTATGGTTCCGCGGCCAAAGCGACGATACAGTTCCCGAATGTCGGCGAATCAAATATCTGTATCCCCTGTCACGCCAGCCGTGAAAACGGAGCTTCCCTGGTTGCCGGTACCGCGGATTTCACCAATGCAAACTTTAAAAATCCGCACTACCTTGGTGCTGCCGCTGTGTTTTACGGTAAGGGTGGCTTCCAGTTCTACTCTTCCGGAGTACGTTATAACACCTACGGTGCTGCCGGTAAGGTTGGCAGAAACGCCAACTGGAGCCATGGCAAACTCGGCATGGACAATTTCACCACCGCTGCAAGCGCCGGCAAACCGGGAGTGATTGTCGCTACGGGGAACAGGGGGCAGTGTGTCACCTGTCACCTTGGGCCTAAAAATAATCATCTCTTTGAAGCACTCACAACGGCAAACACCACCCAGGGAACGTCCGGCAATACTCAGGGATGCTACGGATGCCACAATGGTACTGCGGAGTCGATGGCCGATTTCATCAACGGTGAGAGGGTTATCTGGGATCGGGCGTTCAACTTTTTTGCCTGGAACTTCCGGTATAACCCCGATGGCACACAAAGAGCCAATCCGATGTACTACAGTGAAATGGCCACTCCATACTTCTTTTCCGACAGTGCGTCGACCGCAGTCACCAACTGGACGTTGACGGTACCGGGCGGTACCGGTGCTCAAACAATGGGTGCTGCTTTGAACCTTAAGCTTCTCATGGCTGAAAAAGGCTCTTTCCTGCATAATCGCAGCTTCGGCCGGGCGCTTATTGCCGATTCCGTCGTCTATCTGCAAAAGGGAACAGTTGGGGACAGGACCGTTGTTTCGCCGACCCAGAACGGAATTATAACGTTTAGCGGTTATTCGTCGGCATTCCCGGTTGACCCGGGCGGCAATGGGGTCAGCATCAGCGCATTGAAATCGCTGCTTACCAAAACAGCCGCCGGCGGGTATATACGAAGGTAGGTTCCGTGTTGCAATATGCACGTCTATCCGGCCCCGCTTCATGAGAAGCGGGGCTTTATTAGACAGGGTGAAACGCCGTGAGTCATGCAGTCATTTCACCGGAAGTCAGGTGTACTCCATGCCCACGTTACTACAGGATACACGTTTTACATACGTTATAACTACATGACTCAGCAGAACGCATCTTCCGGAAAGGAGGGAATATTTTGAAACATAACCACATGAAAAAAACCGGGCGCTCAAGCTGTCTGGCTCTTGGAGTTGGGGTGTCGGTACTGGCCTCATCGCTGTTCTGGTCAACGCCGGTTATGGCGTATGACTATTCATTTTCAGGGGAGTCAAACACAATCCTGCGCATGCGGAAAACAGCCGACAAGGCGACCATTATTCCGGCATATGAGTATCTTCGTCTCAACATGACCGACAATCGCAGCGACGGCTCGGGGGTATCGTTTTACCTTGGCGCCTGGGGGCGGGGGGATCTGGCTGATAAAGATCTATCAACTACCACCAATCCGGATGGTGATCTTCAGTATGCCTATTTGACGTATCGTGCTCCCAAAAACAACACCGTTACCACCATTGGCCGTCAGTTCATCAGCGAAGGCGTAGCCTCCGAGCGAATCGACGGCCTTTACGTGCGCAGCGACTTTGCCTACGGCATCGGCGTGGCGACGTTTTTTGGTAACACGGTCATTACGCAACGGCTGCCACAGCCAGCGTATCAGGGAGGTACGCTTATCTATGGCGCCCGCATTTCCCAGTCCGACAAAAAATACTATTCTGTCGGTTTGAGTGCCCTCAAGGGCGCTCGCGAAGGCGATGGCCGCTACCGCGAAGAGGAAGGGGTCGATCTCTGGCTGCGCCCCATCGGATCGGTTGACCTGAACGGTCGCTCATCTTACAACTCCATCACCGATGGCTGGATGGAGCACAGCTATGCTCTCTCCTATTCGCCGCTATCTTCGCTCAGGCTTGGTGTCGACTATTCAAGCGTCAACCTTAAGGACTATCTGGCGAATGTCACGACATCGGCACTCAGCTTCCTGAACCCGATTCTGAACGTTAACAACCGGCAGAACGTCGTCGGCGCCAGCGCCACGTATACCGGGATAAAAAACCTGACCCTGGGCGCTGACTACAAACACTACAACTACGATCATTCCGGCTCCGCGGCCTATTTCGGCGGTAAAGCCAGTTACTCGTTTCCTGAAGAGCTGGTTGTGGGGTGCGCCGTGCACCGCATGGACGGTGGCGTTAATGAACTCCGCTACAGTGAATATCGCGCCTATGCCGCCAAGAAGATCGCTCATACCGATCTTACCATCGATGCGACCAATACCAATTACGACAAAGAAATCAGCGGTATCAAAAACAGCTACGCAATCACCGGAGCCGTCGGCTACGAAATAAATCGTAAGTTAAAAATCGGGGCGGATATGGAATTTTCACGAAACCCCGATTTCAGCGGTGAGGTTCGCGGGCTGGTGAAAGCAACCTATACCTTTGACACAAAGTTTGCTGCTGAAGGGGGAACAAAGAGTGAAAAATAAATTAGGTTTGTTAGCAATTCTACTGCTGATGGGATTACTGTATGCCTGTGCAAACACCACCAGTTTGTCGCGAGTGCATCCGGAAGACGTTGGCAAGACTAAGCCGGACTGCACGGAATGCCACACCGACTCATGGTCCGCACTGAACCACCGTGCGCCCGATTTCTTCAGCAAACATCGCTTCTTTGCGGGAACATCCCGTCAGGCATGCAGTGCGTGTCATCAGGAATCCTTCTGTGCAGATTGCCACGCACACAAGGACGAGATCAAGCCGAGCGACAAGTTCAGTGATGCTCCCGACCGTAACCTTCCTCACCGGGGCGATTATCTCAGTCAACACAAAATTGACGGTAAAATAAACCCGGTTACCTGTGTCAGATGCCACGGACGCCAGAATAATGAGAGGTGCGTGACATGCCATCGATAAAATCACTGGTTGCATTCATTGCTCTCGGAATGAGCCTGGCCCTGAGCGGATGTAGCGACAAAAGTTCCCAGGCAATTTTCGATACGGACAGTGGTAAACATCCTGCCGATTGGGTTCAGAATCACTGGGTCGGCGTAAAGAAATCAAGCACTCCGGCCACGGTAGTCTCAACTGCCGTATCGTCATGCGGCGAATGCCATGGCGCGGATCTGGCGGGAGGAAATGCGGGAGTCAGCTGTTTCAGTCCGACTCGCGGCGCTCAGAATTGCCATGCCGGCGGACCGGCAGTGGGGCATGATCCGGGGTGGGCTCTTCCAAGCCAGCATGGCCGTAACGGTGTCATGGCTGCGCCGACAGCATCTGCCGGTATGGCCTATTGCGCCTCCTGTCACGGAAGTAAATTCGACAATACGAATAATGCCGCTTCATGCGCCTACAATGCTGCCGGCTGTCATGGGACCGCTGCGATCTCGCCGCATCCCCCCAAACCGTGGCATGGCTTAACAACCACCGGAACGAACCATGTCTTTGCCGATCCTGCGAATGCAGCACTGTGCGTCAACTGCCACAAAAACGGGGTAAATCTGACCTCCGTCTCCGCACCGGTTGCGGCTGCTGCCGGAACTGCGGCTGGCTGCTTCAACAACACTCTTTGTCATGACAACGGCCACCGGGACTCATTTAAACATGATCCGTCAGCAGCTGACTTCCACAATGTTTTTGCCGCGAAGTCGGTCACAAGCTGTAAACGGTGCCATGGCACCACCCTGACCGGAGGGAATGCATATAACGACGCTTCGGTTGCTGTACCACCCTGCACAAACTGCCATAAACAAGTTCCGACCGGTGCACTTGCCAGCGGCTGCACCTCATGCCATGGTACTCCGCCAAACGGTTCGGTATTTCCCAATATCGGTGGAAGTCACGGCCCGCACACGGCGTTACCGCCGGTAACGGGCAAGTGCAACAGCTGCCATAATGGCGCCGGTTCCGGTACGGTAAACCATAATAACGGGACAGTGAACGTTTCCTTCCTCGGCTCGTACAAAGCCAAGCATGCTACTGCTGATCCTCTGCGCAACGGTGATGGTACCTGTTCGAATGTCAGTTGCCATGGTGGGAACCCGACTCCGGTATGGGGCGGCGCCATCAAGCCCGGTTGCACGGATTGCCATGGCACGACCGTCGGCACGGCAATATATACGCCGGAATACAACAGTTATTACTCGGGAGACTCGGGTCTGAGTGATGCCCTTGGTACCAGTCTGCACGAACGGCACCTTAACAGTATCAACCCTGTCGATACCACCCGGAACATCACGTGTACCGACTGTCATAACACGGTGCTGTTGACGACGGCTCAGCATTTCAGCGGACTTGCCACCCATACGTTCAGCGGTACGCAGCAAAATACCATAGGTGGAGGAACCACCTACATTAGCAACGTAAGAACTGATGACAATTTGTCCCACCCATACTATTCTTATGCCACCCGGACTAGTCGTTCCTGCAATGGCGTTTCATGCCATCCAAAGAAAAGCTTACCGCCGGATGGCAACAAGTGGTGGCAAAACTAAACAAGCTGTTTAGGAATGATGCGGATTCAGTGTCTGGTATGTGCGTAATTAACTGGAAAACGAGGTTGTCAGAACTATCATGAAGCGTAAACTAATCGAAAAATGCACGGCAGCATTCGTATTATCGGTAGCACTATTCCTTCTTGTCGGTTGTGGTGGCGGAGGTGGTGGCGGTTCTGTTGCTGCCCCCGTTACCGTATCCGGTGTGGTGGCAACAGGTGTGCCACTTTTTCCTGCCAAGGTAACTCTCACTGATTCAGCTGCTTCGCCCGTCGTAAAACCCGCGGTAGATACGGACTCAAATGGTAATTATTCTATTGATGTCACCGGTTTGACAAAACCGTATCTGCTCAAAGCGGTAAAAAGCGGCACAACGCTTTATTCCGTAGCAACCGACAAAGGAACCGCAAACATAAACCCTTTGACAAATCTTATCGTAGCTAATGCGGCTGGTACATCTGATCCGACAACAGCTAAAAATCTTGATCTGGCGACCGCGACTTCGGCAGTAAAAAGCAAGCTAACGGATTTACTTGCCCTGTACAGTCCCGGTCTCGGCGATCCGATTTCCTCACCATACCCGGCGATCGGAACCGGTCTTGATTCGTTGTTCGATGTAGTGAAAATAACTGCCTCCGGCGGATCGGTAGCAATTACCACTACTGGCGGTTTGCCCATAATGAATTCTACGTTTGCCAACATCCCTACCGCTACAATTACTTCTGCGAACATTCCGTACTCGGTTACCGGCAAGCTGGTTACCAGTGATGGCGCGGCATTCCCGATGGTAACGGTACAGCTGGCTTCAGCAAGCAGTGGTGCGGTTATTGCGAGTAAAGTCACCGATACCAATGGCGCATATGCATTCATCGGTGTTCCGAAAGGCACCTATTCACTCGGTTCCGGGGATGCGAAATTCCAGTTTGTCGCCATGCCCGTTACCGTTGGCAGCAGTGACGTAACGGTTTCGGACATTATCGCACGCTCTCTGTTCACCGTAACCGGGAAAATCAGTTGGGATGGATCCGGGACTAACGGTGCAACGTCTGTATCTGTGTATAAGGCGAATTTTTCATTATATGACCTTACGCTGAGCACGACGAGCACGGCATATTTGACCAGTGCGTCGATATATGATCCTGCGCACAAGTATGGGACTGATGCACCGACGTATGATCTTACCAAGCCGCTATTTACTAAACAAACCGATTCCAACGGTGACTTTTCCATAGCCGGCTTACCGAAAGGGAGCTACATTTTAGTGCCATCCCGCAGTGGCTATAAGTATAAAACAGTAATAAGCGGTGAAATAGAAGATACCACTATTTTTTCACTCAGGGAAAACGACACCAATTTGTACATATATGATGTGGATGGTATTGGTCGTGGTAATCATCTTGTTACCGCTTCTCCACTCACGGCAAGCATAATCTATAACGCACCTCTGCTGCAGTTTTCCGGCAACGGGGTGTCCGGTTTTGATTTTACCATGGCTAAAGAGAGTACCGGTACCGTTCAGTAAGATGGAAGCAGCTGCTTTTGACAATAACGTTTGAATCTGACTAGCTTAAGGAGGAATCCTGCATGTGGATAAACTTGAGGGGATTTACAATTGGGGCAATTCTGCTCGTATCTCTGTCTTTATTGCTTCAGGGGTGCGGTACCAATAATGCGCATACGGTAGCAACGCCAACTCGTAGTACAAAACAGATCTCGGGGGTAGTAGCGGATAATTTCAATCACCCCCTTGCCAATGCCACCGTTGTTGCGTATCCGGTTGAAAACGGGGTGCCGATGACCGTTAAAGCTCTGTCATCCCCGGTACTCAGCGGTTCGGACGGCAGTTTCACCTTGTACATACCTTCCACGTATGTTGGGCAGGTACTGTTTGAAGCGACACCGTCCGTCCCACTCGCCAAACGTATTGCCAAGATGCTGTTTTCTACTCCGTCTACGAATGTAATCAGGGCGATACTTCCTGAGAAAAAGCTGACGGAAGTCACTATCCCGTATGTTGTTATCAATTTTGCCACTAACACGATCTATACGTTTATACAGACGAATATCGTTAATGCTGCTGCTCCGGCGGGCTTTGATGCAGCTGGCGGCTTCAGTGATAATAATATTCAGAAATCCACCCTGGTGCTGGAGACCTTTTTCGGATCGAATTTCACGGAAGTTACCCCGCCAAAGAGCGACACCGATACGAATACTTCCAAAGCCCAGCAGGATCTGCAGGTTTCAATCGCAGCGGTTAACAGTATTTTATCAGGCCCCATGACTCTGGAAAACCTTGTAACAAAACTGGTTGTTCAGGGGGGTCTTACCAATGCCGTTGCGGATGCCATTAAAGCTGCCGTTGAAACGGCGACATCGGATTTGATTACATCCGGTTCGCTACCGCCTGAATATATACCGAACTCGGAAATACTTACCAATATCTCAAATGCGCAGTCAAATCCTGTTGTCGTCCCGACGCTGGTCGGCGATAAAACGGCTCCGTCGGTTCCGACCGGTCTGTCAGCCGTGGCGACGGTAAACAGCGTCACACTTCTTTGGAACCCGTCTACGGACAAAAATGACAGCGGCGGCGTCGGTGGTACGGTCAGCTACTCAATATACCGCGCCAAAGATTCGAGCGGGGTCTTTACGTTGCTTGATACCGTCTCTTCTCCAGGCATTACCGCTCCCAATAAGGTCCCTTATGTGGATACGTCCGTCACATCGGATACTTCGTATACGTACGAAATTGTTGCAAGTGACGATCTGAATAACGCATCAGTGGCAAGTGATGTGGTATTCATCAAGACACTGGTACCGGCGCCGGCGGCAGTTATTGATGTGGCGCCGCCATCAACGCCTTCTCTGTCGTTTGTTGGTCAAACCGACGACAGCCACTCTCTTCCTCCGGAAAACATCAAAGCCAAAGTTGTCATTCAGTGGTCGCAATCCACGAAAACCAATAACGATGGTACGGTTGTCCCGGCAGCGGGCTACTATGTGTACCGAAATTCCCAGATTATTCAAACGGTCACCGGTGTGACGTTCACCGATGAAACGGTGGATCCGGCAACCGATTATACCTATTACGTCAAGGCATTCGACGACAACGGCAGGATGTCGGCTGCGTCAGCCAAGCTTGATGTCCACACATTCAACAGCACACTGGTTGCGAAGCCGAACGCGCCAGCTCTTCAGGAACTCTCCATCGTGCAGGCGACAACGACGACGCCGGCCAAAGTAACCTTGAACTGGAGTGTATCTGATAGCCCAGGTGTTATCGGTTATAACGTCTATCGCGGTTCAAAGATTCTGGTCTCCGGGATCACCGGTCATAGCTACACAGACGGTGCGGTAACTCCGGGCCTGAATTATGACTATTTTGTAACGGCAGTCACCGCATATGCCGAGTCGGACCCATCTGCGACCCGGCAGGCTCAACTCGTTGCTCTGCCGACGTCGGACCCGGCGCCGACTGCTCCGCTCAACTTTATTCAGGTGGGAACATCCACACAGAATTCAGCGACCCTCTCGTGGGCTGCTTCGACGATATCAAGCGGGACCGTTGCAGGGTACGATGTTCTGCGGCGTCCATCGGATAGTACCACATTTACTGCGATCGCTTCGGTAAATGGCACCAGCTTTACCGATACGACGCTTACAACTGATCCGAACACGCATAAGGGGAATGCGTATGTTTATTGTGTTAAAGCATTCAGTGCAAAAGGGGTCAGATCCGATGCCAGTGAATCTCGCACCGTTGTCGCGGCTGATTTTGTTGACCTTACCGACATCACGGCTCCGGCTGTTCCGACCGGATTGGTCAATTTGACCGTTACCAGCAGTGGTGTTCCTCTTACCTGGACTAAGTCATCAAGCAGCGATGTTGCCGGTTATCGTGTCTACCGTGGCGGCAAGCAGATTGCGGATGTCAAGGCGGGAAGCACCAGTACGGGTAACACGTACGCGTTTACCGATGCTACGGTTAACGGTGGAACCACGTATACGTATCAGGTGACGGCGTATGACAATGCCGGTAACGAATCACTTCTCAATCTCAGCTCAGTCTTGACCGTTACAACTCCGGCCAAGCTGCCGTCATACTACACTCTGCGCGGCAGGGTCACTGTCAATGACATCGGGATGCAGGGCGTTGTGTTAACCCTGAACGGTACCGGAACCGGAAGCGTTCTTTCCGATGCTAACGGAAATTACTCGTTTCCTCCAGTTGCGGAAGGCAGTTATACCATAACAGCCCAACTGAACGGCTTCTCATTTTCGACAACAGCAAACTGGACCGGGGCGGTAACTGTCAGCAGTGCGGATGTTGCCGGTCTTAACTTTACCGCGGCATATCTGCAATCCGTGAGCGGAGGAACTACGTATCCGGTTGGTACGGTCATAGGCGGATCGACCTATCCTGCCGGTACCATCATTGGTGGTATTACCTATCCGTCCAGTACCGTTATTGGTGGAGTAACGTATCCGACTGCCACGGTAATCGGCGGAGTAACCTATCCGACCGGTACGGTAATTGGCGGTATCACCTATCCGAACGGTGTCGTTATTGGTGGCATCAGCTATCCCCCGGGAACCGTTGTCGGCGGAATAGCCTTCCCCCCTGGCACGATAACGGCAAACTTTACGTATCCGAGTGGTACGGTCATCGGCGGGGTTGTCTACCCCACCGGTTCCATAGTCGGTACCATCGCCAACCCGACCGGTGTCGTTATCGGCGGAGTTACGGTTGCTTCCGGCAGAGTGCTGGGCGGAGTTACCTATCCGGCTGCGGCGGTCAACAGCTCGGTTACCTATCCCACCGGCACGATAATTGGCGGAATTACCTATCCCTCCAGCACGGTCATCGGCGGTATAACTTATACTACGGCAACGGTAATCGGTGGTATAACGTATCCGACCGGAACGGTGATCGGCGGCATTACCTACCCGAATGGCATAGTAATCGGTGGAGTTAGCTATCCGGCCGGAACGGTCGTCGGCGGTATAGCCTTCCCTCCCGGTACGGTTACCGGAACCATGGTGTATCCCGGTGGTACGGTAATTAACGGAGTGATTTATCCGACCGGGACGGTGACCGGTGGAGTCATCTATCCGGCTGGAACTGCGGTTGGCACTATTACCTATCCTTCAGGAGCGGTCATCGGCGGTATTTTCTATCCTGCGGGCAGGGTAAGTGCCGGTGTGATTTATCCGGCAGCTACGGTCAACAGCATTGTAACATATCCGAACGGTACTATTATCGGTGGCGTATCCTATCCCTCCACAACGGTTGTCGGTGGCATTACCTACACGACAGTTACGGTTGTTGGCGGTGTGGCTTACCCGACTGGTACGGTTTTAGGAGGAACAGTCTATCCGAATGGTGTTGTAATCGGCGGAGTGAGGTATCCTGCCGGAACGATTGTTGGTGGTGTTGCTTTCCCTCCCGGAACAATTACCGGTAGCATGGTGTATCCGACCGGTACGGTAATCGGCGGTGTAACCTATGCAAACGGTTCTGTGTCCGGTACCGTGAGCTATCCGACCGGCGTTATTATCGGCGGGACGACCTATCCAGTTGGGACTGTACTTGGTGGAATTGTTTATCAAAACGCCACGGTCAACAGTACGGTTATATATCCGGACGGCACCATTATTGGCGGTGTCACTTATCCTTCGAGTACGGTGATCGGTGGCATTACCTATACGACCGTTACGGTTGTTGGCGGTGTGGCCTACCCGACAGGCACAGCGATTGGTGGCATCAGTTATCCGAATGGTGTCGTGATCGGCGGAGTGACCTATCCTGCCGGCACAGTTGTTGGCGGAGTTGCCCTCCCACCCGGAACAGCTACCGGCAACGTGGCATATCCGACCGGTACGGTAATTAGTGGTGTCACCTACGCGAATGGTGCTACGGTCGGAACAGTGAGCTATCCGACCGGCGTTGTCATTGGCGGGACGACCTACCCGGCGGGGCAAGTACTTGGTGGAATTGTTTATCCATCTGCCTCGGCCAACATTACTGCAACGTATCCAAACGGAACCATTCTCGGTGGCGTATCATACCCTTCGAGCACGGTAATTGGCGGGGTTACGTACACGACAACCACCGTCATCGGTGGCGTGGCCTATCCGACGGGCACGGTAATTGGCGGAATCAGTTATCCGAATGGTGTTGTGATTGGCGGAGTGACCTATCCTGCTGGAACAATCGTTGGCGGTGTGGCCTTCCCTCCCGGAACAGTTACCGGAAACATTCTATATCCAACTGGTACGGTAATTGGCGGAGTAACCTACACAAATGGTGCTACGGTTGCTACAGTTAGCTATCCGACAGGTGTAGTTATAGGAGGGGCAACTTATCCGACAGGTTCGGTAATTGCTGGGATCGTATTTCCTGTTGCATCTGTCAGCGGTACTACTATGTATCCAAACGGTACCATTATCGGTGGAGTGTCATATCCTTCGAATGCCGTGATTGGAGGCGTTGCGTACACGACAGCTACTGTCATTGGTGGGGTGTCCTATCCGACAGGCACTGTAATCGGCGGTATCAGCTATCCGAATGGTGTCGTAATTGGTGGCGTGACCTATCCTGCCGGAACAGTCGTTGGCGGTGTGGCCTTCCCTCCAGGAACAGTTACCGGTAACATGACATACCCGACGGGTGCGGTAATTGGCGGAGTAATTTTCCCGGCAGGTACGGCATCTGGCGGAGTAATCTACCCGGCTGGTACTGCAATTGGGGTAATTACCTTCCCGACTGGTACCGTAATAGGTGGTGTTACTTATCCAAGTGGAATGGTAACAGCTGGAATTCTCTACCCCGCCGGAATCGTAACTGCTGGAATTTCCAACTCTGGAGGGATTGCCGCCAGTGTACTCACCTACCCGGGAAGTACACTGACATCATTGCTCGAATGGAATGTTATCGTTCATGGCACGGTAACTGATAGTTACGGTATGGGACTTGCAGGAGTGACGATCACCGTTCACGATGACACCTCCGGTGGCACGGCAGTTACAACGACCAGTTACGCTGGCAGCTATTCATTCATGGGGGTTCCGGGGCACAGTTACACAATTACTCCTGTTTTGTCGGGGTATGTATTTGTTTCTGTGACGGTAGCGACGGATCCAAACGGATATGACAACGTTCCCGTCAATGCAATTAAAGCGAATTAAGTATATATAGCTTTAATCTGAGGTTCGAGGCGGTATCTTACAATAATCAGTACGAGCAGATATTCTAGGAAAGGAGGACAAAACATCAGAATAATCAGATGGTGAGTGTCACAATACTTGTAAAATGGTGGTTATTAACTCTGCAATCGTGCAGAAACGAACTCCGGTTCGGAACAAAAAAAAGGAGAAGAAACATGAGAAACAGTTTCAGTAAAGTGCAGTATCTGCTGTTTGCCCTGTTATTGTTTGCCCTGACAGGCTGTGGTGCTAACAGTGTTACCACTGCAAACAATGCGCAACCGGGTACACTCACGGCCAAAATTGCTTTGGCTAAACAGCTTGGCAAACAGGTTGGCGCCATTACAGCCAGTGCTGGTGTAAAAACCCGCCTGATCGTAACCGGCGCAACCATCCCGACTGCCAACGAAACATTTGACGGTACAGCCGGCGGCAGCATCAAGGTGTATCCTGGCAGTGACCTGATTGTCAGGGCAGAAATCCTTGATACGACCGGCGCTGTTGTTCTCGAAGGTTACTTTGCCAACGTGTCGGTAGCATCCGGTGCTACTCAGCCGGTCAGCATCGAAGTTGCGTATCCGGTAGTTAAAGCGGATAACGTAACATGCCTGGCATGCCATGCAGGTACCAAGGATGTGACCGGACAGAACCTGGTTGCAAACTACAAGCAGTCTGCTCACTACTCAAACGATCTCGTTTATACGCAAGCACAGTTGGCAGCCCTCGCTGATAAAGGGATCACTGGTGCGACTCAGCCAGGTTGCGCCGGTTGCCACGGTAACCAGCACAATGTCGGGAATCCTTCTGCGGCCGGCAGATGTGCAGCGTGCCACAGCGGCACTACGGCTGCTCTCCCCGTAATTCATGCCGGTAATGACACAAAGATCACAACCACCAACTGCACAACGTGCCATCAGCCGCATAACACCAAGCAGTTCCTTGGCGGCCGTTGCATCGCCTGCCACTCCGTTGGTCAGGATGCTACTGCAAAAGGTAATTATGTAGATGACAACAATGGCGTACGTGCGATCACCACTGAATTCAGCAAATGGTCACATCACGTAACCGGTGTTGCTCTTAACGATGCACACTGTGCAGCGTGCCACCTTGAAGGTAAAGTTGTTGACGATGGCAACGGTAACGTTGACGTTCTTGTTGACGCCGCCAAGCATATGTCCGATAACAAAACCCATCTGCGTAATGCCGATACCGATGGCGACTTCGCATGGGATCCGCAGAACCCGAACCACAGCGGCATGGATAACTTCTGTCTGAGCTGCCATGACAGCAACGGCGCAACCTCACCGATGAGTGCCCAGATTCAGGCATTGATCAACGCCAAGGGTATTGCTGCTCCTGGTAAAGTTGCATCACCTTCCAACCCGTTTGGTGATACCATCTCCAACCGTTATGACAAAATGCAGCGTCCGGCCGTTGTTGATGCGAACAGCCAGTTCAACCCAAGCAACAACTCGCACCATGCAGTAAAAGGCCCACGTTATACGGGTCGTACCCGCGCAGCTGGCGTACGCCAGATTGCAGCTCCTACAAAGTTTGCCAACAACTCGTCTGCTCTTCTTAAGGGCGCTCGCAGCACCATCTATGACGCCGGCAACTTCAATGCCCTGTACAGCCCGCTTGGTACTGACGGTACCGACGCAACCGGCCTTGGCGATGACTCCACACTCCATTGCGGCGATTGCCACACTGTAGGTCAGTGGAAACCAGGTTCTTCCGATACCGCCAACGGTTCACCGACACCGGTTGCCATTGGTGCTCACGGCGCAAACAACGAGTACCTGCTGCGTAACACCCTCGGCACCGACCAGCGCCACACGCAGAATGCATTCTTGCTCAGCGCAACAAATGTTGTTACCTACACCAACCCGAACGGTGCTTTCCTGGTTTGCTTCAACTGCCACTCCTACACCAAGTACGGTTCCATCTACGTCGGTACCGGTCTGAATACCCCCGGCACAGGCGCCGGCATCCAGCCACATGCTGGTGAATACGACCAGGCTGGTCGTTGCAACGGCATCGGCAACACCCTGCCGTTCAACGGTTACACCACCGGTTCTGCTACCGATGGTACCCAGTTCGCCAGCCGTTTCATGAGTGTTGGCAATCCTTCTGCACCCACCACCGGTTCGAATCCGACTACGTTAACCTATGGTACTGCTGCACCGTATGCCGGTGAGCAGGCACCTGACTTCGGTAACGTCTTCGGCATCCAGTGTGCCAACTGCCATAACTCCGGCGCAGGCAACGCCTACGGTGGTATTCACGGTTCTGCCAACAATCAGAACACGGTAAATCAAACTGTTGTTTCCACTGTAAAAGGTGGTGCTTACATCGATGGTATGGGTAACACCACCAAGATCGAGCGCTTCCTGCCAGGTCTTGGCAACGCCATGCATGTCCCCGGTACGCTGGGTGACTTCACTGGTGGAACAACCGTTCCTACTACTACTTCCGGTTTTGCCTACACTTACACCACCGGCGGTGTCTCCAACGATACCAACTGGGAACAGAAATTCTGGCAGCAGACTGCTACCACGAATTTCGATCTGACCGGTAAAAATGCTCCTGCTGGTGCAACAGCCGGCGCCGGCTGCTACACCCTCGGGGCAGCTACTGCCGCTACATCTGCTGTTCGCGGTCCTTCCGTAACCGGTCAGGGCGGTGAAGCAACCGAACTGCTCGATACATGGGGCGGCTGTGAAGACCATGGTGCAAAACAGGGTGGAGGCGATCACGGTTTCGTGAAACGCATTGTCCGTCCGATCACGTACTAAATGAAGTTGTGACCGTGGAGAGAGTTTTTTCTCTCTCCACGAGTTAAACCTGTTATGAAGGCCGGCAGTTATGCCGGCCTTTTTTTCTTTAATTTCCCCTCGGAATTCACAGGAACAGAAATAAAACATGCCTTATCGAAGGCAGACTTTCAGCTTGACGAAAACGGAGGTATCATATACGATACCACTATGCATCCACAGCGCGTAGTCATCGATACCAACATACTGTATTCCGGACTATATTCATCAGTCGGCGCTTCGTTTCAATTACTCCGACTTGTTCGCTCTGGTCAGGTAATTCCGTGCATATCAGTAACACTCGCAATGGAATATGAAGCAGTGTTATCGGTCCGGAGGCAGGAGCTTGATCTTTCAAAAGAGCAGTTGAACGGTTTTCTTGGCTATTTTGTTAAACTTGCGGAACGGGTTACGGTCTTTTATCTCTGGCGACCCGGTCTGCGAGATCAGGGCGATGACATGGTGCTTGAAACCGCCGTTGCCGCCCGTGCCGAATATATTGTTACCCACAACATCAAGGACTTTACCGGGGCCGAGCGTTTTGGTGTCCGGGTTGTTACGCCCGGTTGGTTCATCCACAATTTTGGAGGTACTCCATGAGCACCATGAGTCTTCGTTTGCCTGATTACCTGCATAACAGCATCCGCAAGATTGCTGACAGCGAACATATCTCGGTTAATCAGCTTGTGACAACTGCCATTGCTGAAAAGGTCTCAGCGCTGGCCACCGAACAATACCTTAACGCCATGGCGGCCAAGGGTTCTGCCCAGGTTTTTGATTCGGTCATGGCGAAAGTGAAGAACCGTCCTCCGTTGCAGGGTGATGAGCTGTAGACGTGGAAGAGTGAAGTAAATGAGATCGAAGTCCGGTGAATCATATTTGCAGTTGACGGCATCAAAATGGAGCTGATACTTTCCACAGCTTTTTGCCGATTGATTTTCGTTTATATTCAATCGATCGTATCTTTTAGCTGCACTAAATCTTGCTGTTATCCTATTTCATGGAGTCAGAAATGAATAAAGTATTCTGTATCAAAATTGCCTTCCTGCTCGTTATTTTGGTTGCGTTTGTCGGCTGTAAATCCAAACAGGATAAAGGTGGTGCAACTGCCGGCGCACCGCAGGAAAAAACTGCTGGCCTCACTGGTGTGCAATCGGCGGATAAAGCAGCTGCCCCCGTAATGTTGCCCAAGGATAAGGCCGATGCTCAAACTGCCGCTGCTCGTGTTCTTGCCTTGATGGAAGTGGGCGACTTCTCCTCCATCTATAAGGATGCAGCTGCGGGGTTCAAGCAAATTGGCAGCGAAAGTCAATTTGTTGCAAAATTTCAACAAACCCGGCAGCATGTGGGGGTCCTCAAAAATCCTGTGGAAACCAGCTCCAAAACACTCCCCGGTAATGGGTATGTATTTGTCTACCGTCTTGAAAATGAACGATATAACACCGATATGCGGCTGACGTTTACCCGCTCACAGAGCGGAAAAATGGAGCTGGCCGGGTTAAATCAGCATGATGAGGTGAAAAAATAGCTGATAAGCCGGTTGAGCGTAGAGGGGTGAGGGCTGAGGGGTGAGGAGTGAGGAGTGAGGAGTGAACGGATAAAGTACTTTTCGCTTACTATTTGTTATCTAATCTGATACAAACAGACGTCAATTTCGCATCTGGTATGCACTTACGTATGAGAAGGAAACAGAACCTTTTATGAAAGCAGAATCCACGTTTTCCAGGCTGGCGCTGGTATCTCCATGGCCGTTGCTCATTTTTATCGTTATACCGTTTCTGGTTATTCTGAGCATCACGAAGCAGATAACGATCCCTCTGGCCGGATCCCCCACGTCGCTTCTCATAAATAACATCTGCTTTGCTTCTTTTGTCCTCTGTCGCCTGCTTCGCTATCTTGTCGTAATGGGAAGAAGTATCAGATACGGCAAGCTCTATAAACAGCCAGAACACGCTGTTACTCTCACGGTTCCTGCAGTTGACGTGCGAAGTACACTGAGCAGGGCCGGCTACTTCTTTAATGCCGACGGGAGCTACGGGGAAAAACGGGATCTTGGTTATTTTGGCACTATACTGCTGTATGGAGGTTTGTTTGTCCTCCTTTCGGTTGGCTGCTGGGATAACCTGCAACAGTTTCATGGTGTGTTGTTGGACGGAATGGGGCCCTCGACTAATCTTAACAAGGTCGAATCTTACCGCTCAATTACCAAGGGGTCGCTGGCTGCGACTCCCGCTTCATTGCCGCAAATGCAGATCGTGAGCCAAATGTTGCCGGATAGTATGTACCCCAGAGGGGCAACTGAAGTTATCTTTAAGCCGGATGACGGAAACGCCGAGAAGATGATTTTGAAGCCGGGGAGCCATGTTACGTATTCCGGCTATGATATCGACATGACAAAGATTGTTTTCGAGCCCCAGATAGTAATCACGACGAAAGACTCAAAGACCCTTTATGATGCATTAGTCAGGATTGACCCGCTGGTGCAAAAACGAGGCGTATATAGTTTCTACGGCCTGTTCCAGGGTGCATATATTGGTGGTGGAGTGTATTACCAGCCCGAGAAAAACTCTTTCATGGTTGTTATAACCAGAGGTGATAAAAAAGTTGTCACAGACCTGGTGTTTCAGGTAGATCAAAAGGTAACAGCGGGCGACTACATCATTTCGTGTGCAAAGTTGGGGCAATGGTCTGAAATTCATGTTATACACAGAAGGCATAAGAGTGCTTTGATAACTGCTGCGCTTGTCGCTTTATTTGGGTTACTGGTGCGGATAATGATTTGTCCGCAGCGTGTCTGGCTTGAAGAGTCAGGTGAGAGGTCCCGCATTTCATCAGTTGGTGTGAATATCGTCGGGTTGCTTGGTGCAGAAGGTTGATGATTAAATACGTTAATTACGAACAACGAAGGTACCTATTATGGCATTATGGGAAATAATTTTTTACTGGGTAGCGTTGGTGGCATACGCACTGGCTGCAGGTGGATGCACGTATTCATTTGTTTTCAAAAACCCTCGGGTCATGCCGAAAATCACCGTATTGGTTGCCGGTGGTTTTATGGCTCATACGGGCGCAATTATTGCCCGTTTTGCTGCAACCGGACATCTTCCCTGGTCGGGACATTATGAGTATGCCCTGATGGGCGGGTGGTTTATTATTGCGGGCACTCTGTTTGTCGGGTGGCAGAACAAGCTGCTGCAAGGCCTGGCCGCTGCCACAACGCCACTTGTTGTGATCATGATGGGGTACGGCTATATGCAGAATCCGGCGTTAACCCCCATGGCTGCCAGTCTTAAAACAATCTGGCTATACATTCATGTCTATTTTGCCTGGTTATCCTTTGGCGCCTACTCTCTTGCCATGGCTGCCGGGGTTATATTCCTGCTGAAACAGAAGAGTGAAACATTGCCGGTGCCGAATCCCTCCTATGAGCGGTTCCCATCGCTGGGGCGTCTTGACGAGCTTATTTTTCGCTATGTGGTTTTTGGTTTTATTACCGATACGATAATGATCTCTGCCGGAGCAATCTGGGCAAAAGACCTGTGGGGTAGCTACTGGGCATGGGATCCGGTCGAAACATGGTCACTCATATCCTGGCTTACCTACGGCATTACCATACATTTGCGGGTGACCTTCGGCTGGCGTGAAAAGAGATTGGCATGGTTGGCTATTGCCGCATTGAGCAGCGTTATCATCTGTTTCTTTGGCGTCAATCTGGTTGTTAATACCAGTCTCCATATATTCCAGGTGAGGTAATAAGACGGTTGAGATAATGCAGATGAGAGATGAGAGATGAGGGATGAAGGATGAGGGAAGACTATCTCATCTCTCAACTCTCATCCCTCAACGGTTTATAATTTCTCATCCCTCACTCGTTCTACAGATATGATCAAAAAAACAATAAAATACCTTAGTTCTCTCCGTTTTACTATCCTGCTCATCTGTCTGCTTGGCCTGATATTTGCCATTGGTCTCTGGATTCCACAGCAGCGATTGCTTAAAACAATCTACCTTGAGTGGCAGAAGAACTCTCCTGCTCTGGTAGCGTATCTCGATATGTTCGGGTTGACCACGATCTATACCTCTCCAATTACCTTGACACTCTGGTTCTTATTCTTTCTGAATCTGTCACTGGTGTTGTGGCAACGATGGCCAGTCGTAAAAAGTCGGATAGCATTGTCCGATGCGAAAATTGCCGACCCTGCGACGGTTGGCGGGTACCCGTTCCGGCGTTCTTTTCCTCTGCAAGCCGGATCTGACGGTGAAGACGTAATCGAACTGTTGAAGAAAAGCGGTTTCACGGTACTTGGTAACCCAGCCGGATTTTATGGCTTGAAAAACCGGTTTGCTCCCATTGCCTTCATGCTTTTTCACCTGAGTTTCTTTCTGATTCTTCTCGGTGGCCTTGTCAGTGTGTATACCGAATTTATCGGCTATCTCGACCTTGCGCAGGGGGAGTCGTTTCAGGGAGAACTTAATCGTTATAATGATTCACCGGTACCTAAAATGCCGGTATACGGCTCTCCACCGAATGCTTCATTCACTATTAAAAGTATTGTTCCACATGTTACCAGGAACACGCCGACCGGAATCAGCGTCCAGGTTGTTGACAGCCAGGGGCAGAGTCATGAAGTTGATATCAATCGTCCCTACAAGACGGAACAGACATCGTTTGTCTTTAAACATCTCGGTGTTTCGCCGCTGTTTGTGGTCAAAGATCCTGCCGGTAAAGAGCTCGGTGGCGCTTACATAAAGCTTGATGTTTTGCAAAGAAAGCCGGACCGGTTCGTATTGGGAGGTTTTGAATTCACGGCAACGTTCTACCCTGACTTTGTCATGGAAGCGGGTAAGCGTGCGACGCGTTCCATGGAGTTCAACAATCCCGTATTTTTTATCTCTGCGCAGCGCGACGGGAAAAAAGTCGGGGAAGGGATTGTCAAGAAGAGCGGCTCGCTTGAGTTTAACGGATATCACCTTGAAATGCGCGATATGCCGTTCTGGGTGCGTTTTTACGTTGTAAAACAGCGGGGGCTTGCAATTCTCTATTCCGGTTTTGCCCTCGCAACAATTGGAGTTATCTGGCGCTTGCTTTTCTATCGGAGAGAGATCGTTGGAGCTGTGCGGGAGCAGGATGGAGCCTCCTGCCTGGTGATCGCCGGGCGCTCCGAGTACTATAAAAGTCTTGCAGAAGACGAGTTTAACAAGCTGTTCGAGGGAATTGCGGGAAAATCGGATGAGAGCATAGAAATGCCGATGAGGGTTGAGAGATGAGATGAAACTGATGAGGGATGAGATGAAACTGATGAGGGATGAGAGATGAGAGATGAGATGAAACTGATGAGGGATGAGAGATGAGAGATGAGAGATGAGAGATGAGATGAAACTGATGAGGGATGAGTCGCTCCTTACCCCTCACTCTTCACTCCTCACTCATCATATATTAAGGGGGTATACATTGAAACGCTTACTGATTCTTGTACTTGCAACACTGGTAGTATGTACTGCCTGCCGGCATGAAGAAAAAAAAGTCGTGCTGGATAACTCGTTGCGTCTTCTGGTGAAGATGAATGGAAAATATGGATACTGCGATAAAGGGGGGGTTACCGTTATTCCGCCGCAGTTCGACTCGGCTGCCATATTCTCCGAGGGACTTGCCGCGGTACGTGTCAACGGCAAGAACGGTTTCATCGATACCAACGGGAAAATGGTAATCCCTCCCACCTTCGACAAAGCAACTATTTTCCTGAATGGCAGGGCCTCGGTACAGAAAGGGGATAAGTGGGGGTATATCAGCCAGTCCGGTAAGAGTGTTACGGATTACGATTACATCTCTACCTTTGGCTTTACGGATGGGTTGGCGGCGGTGGTACTTGCCAAGGGGAACGGAGCGGAGGCCGGTTACATCGACGACAAAGGCTCGTTTGCAATCAAGCCGAAATTTGACGATGCCGCCCAGTTTTCCGAAGGGCTTGCCGCTGTTAAAGTCGGAAGCAAACGTGGATATATCGACAAAACCGGAAAAATGGTAATTCCTGAGCAGTTCTTTCAGGCTGCCATGTTCCGTGATGGTCTGGCCATGGTCAAGATTAACGGTAAATTCGGTATGGTCGGTTTTATCGATCATAGCGGTACCATGGTGATACCTGCGCAATACAATGAAGCCATCAGCTTTAACGACGGGGTTGCTGCCGTAAAAATGAAAGGCGCCTGGCAGTTGATAGATAAAACCGGCAAGCCGATAATCGACCGGGAATTTCAATCGCCAACCATTTTCACCGAAGGACTTGCGCCGGTAATGGTCAAGGGTAAAGTCGGCTATATGGATAAAAAGGGTGAAATGGTGATCAAGCCGCAGTTTGATGCCGGATCTATTTTCGTAAATGGTATTGCTCCTGTCAGGGTAGCTGATAAGTGCGGTTTTATTGATAAAGCGGGTAAAATGGTGATTGAGGCGCGCTTTGACTGGGATCAGTATTCCATAGATCAGTTTACGCATTATTACACCCATTTTGTGCCGGATTCGCTCGGGAAGGAAAAATAATCATGCCGACATTTGAGATAGGCCCCGGGCTTGGCGTAGTCATCATGATGAACAATTATTTTCACGACATGGCCACCGGCTTACTGGTGGGGAGCGGCTTCGCCCTGCATGCCATCATGCGCATACAAGCGGCCACAAATACGCCCGAGGCAACGTTTTTTTTTCTGAAGACAAATCGCCATATGGTCAAGCTGTTCAGGTTTGCTCTCTGGTGGGTGGTGCTGGGCGGCGTGCCGCGCACCATCTTTTACACCAGTTTCGAATGGGCAAACGCTGCTGACAAACTGCAAATACCGGCATTGGCTGTAAAACATGTTATGATGTTTACCGTGGTGGTATGGGGTATTATCGCGTGGCGTCGCATGCAGAAAAAAGTAGCGCTGCTCAAGGAGTCCCTGCCGGTAGAAATGCGGGAAAAGCTTTAATAAACTGATGAGAGATGAGAGATGAGGGATGAGGGATGAGAGATGAGAGATGAGAGATGAGAGATGAGAGATGAGAGATGAGGGATTTTGACCTTCTCATCTCTCAACTCTCATCGGTTTAAAAGGGATGAAGGATGAAAGCTACTTTTGTCTATCACAAACTCAAGGTTTGGCATTTAGCGAAGGATCTTGTTAAAGAAGTTTATCGAATTACGAAGGGCTTTCCTGCTGAAGAGAAATTTGGACTTGTTTCTCAGATCAATCGTGCTGTCATATCTGTCGCTTCGAATATAGCTGAAGGTAGTGGCCGCACCAACCGCAAGGATCAGGCGCATTTTACACAGATAGCGTATGGGTCGTTAATGGAAGTTGCATGTCAAATGGAAATATCTTTTGATCTCGGTTTCGTCCTGGAAAGTGATCTTTCGTCAGTTACAAACTCTATTTGTACACTTTCAGAAAAACTGTCAGCTCTACGCAACGCACAATTAAGGACAGAGTAAAAATGATATTTTCTTATCCCTCATCCTTCATCTCTCATCGGTCTTTATAATGCTTTTCCGTATCCTCAAAAATTCATTTCTGAAGCGCCCCAAGGCTGTTCTCCTGGTATTTCTCTCCATTGCCATGGGGGCGGCTGTTGCAACGGCATTCCTCGGTATTGCAGGTGAACTTTCCCACAAGATGGCGCTGGAACTTCGAAACTATGGCGCCAACATCGTACTTGAACCGTCTGCCGTCGAGGGAGGCGGTTTTTTACGTGAAGATGACCTGCCGAAAATCAAGACGGTTTTCTGGAAATACAACATTACCGGGTTCACCCCATACCTGTTTGGAGTAGCCGACTTTTCCGCAGGCGGGAAGAAGGAACGAGGCATCGTTTCCGGTACCTGGTTTGCCAAGCAGCTTGAGGTTCCGGGAGAAGATCCGTCAATTCAGGGTGTCAAAGGGATTGCACCCTGGTGGGACGTCCAGGGGGGATGGCCAGCTGGTCCGGATGAGGCGATTATCGGCGCAACTTTGGCAAAACGGCTGGGAATAGTTGTCGGTAAAGAGCTTGACGCGGTAGTCCATGGACGGACTCAGCGTTTTCACGTAGTAGGTGTCGTTACCACTGGAGGCTATGAGGAGGAACAGCTTTTTGCTCCTCTGATAACGGTCCAGTCACTTTTGCAGCAGCCGGGGAAGGTCTCACGGGTTCAGGTGAGCGCCCTCACCGTTCCGATGGATGATTTCGGGAAGAAAGACCCCGCTTCCATGAGCAAGGAAGAATACGAAAAATGGTATTGTACCGCATACGTTACCTCGGTTGCAAAGAATGTGGAGGAGGTGATGGCGGGGAGCCGTGCCAAGCCGATCTGGCAGATCGCCAGCGCCGAGGGGTCACTGCTCAAGAAACTGAACAGCGTGATGCTCCTCCTGACAGTCCTGGCGCTCGTGGCTTCAGCCACTGCCGTTTCAACCAGTCTGATGGCTTCCATGGCTGAGCGGAGCCCGGAAATTGCTTTGATGAAAGCTGTCGGCGCCGATCGTTTCCAAATAAGCGCCATTTTTGTCGGAGAAACCCTGATTATCTCAGTTGCCGGAGGAATTATCGGGTATCTGCTTGGTGACCAGCTTGCCGGGATCATCAGCCGGACGGTTTTTAACTCCGCACTTGCATCCCCCTTGTGGCTTTTTCCCACAGCACTGGTATCGGCCCTGATTGTTGCGATTGCCGGCAGTGTGGTCCCGTTGCAGCGGGCACTTTTGATCGAACCGGTGAAGGTGTTGAAGGGATAAAAATATGGGCATTTGAACCGCAAAGACGCAAAGAACGCAAAGTAAATCAAATTGGTATATGCAAAATGGACTGATTTCTAGGGAACAGAATGAACAGACGTCGCTGGTTATTACACGTGGTACTACGCGCTCTTGCCCATCGCAAGGGCCGTACGGTCCTTCTGCTTGCTGTTTTGGCCATGGCTTCGAGTCTGGCTACGGCTCTCGGCATTGTCTCGTATTCCATGGAAAAGCGGGTAGCGGAAGAGGTCCGTAAGTACGGGGCGAACGTGATCATCACTCCGGAAGCTGCGAGGCTTGACATCGGCAGCGGGGGGCTTAATTTTGGTGTTGTCAGTGAGCCGGCCTACCTGCAACAGCATCAGGTTGAGGAAGCTCTCGCCAAAAGCTCTCTGAAAGCGGAGCGCTCGTTTCATCTGCGCGGCGCCTTGCAATGGAAAAATTCCGACCTTATGGTAGAAGGGGTTACTTTTGCCGATATTCGCCGGCTCTTTCCCTGGTGGCAACTTAAGGGTGCGTGGCCGCTTTCCGGGGAGATGGTAATCGGCAGTGATCTGGCGAACCGTTTGAAACTAAAACCGGGCGATACCATGGAGCTTACGGGAAAGGCTCAAACGATACGTATGCGCATCTCCGGCATTGTTGCTTCCGGCGGTGAAGAGGACGGACTGCTGTTTGTGGCCTTGCCGGAGCTGCAACAACTGCTTGGTCTCGAAGGGGAGGTCAGCCTGGTTCGGCTCATGGTGACGGCTGGTGGTGACAGTCTCAAAAAGAGTGCCGCACTCTTGCAACAGCTCCTGCCATCGGCAAAGGTTAACGAAGTCCGGCAGACAGCCCGAACCTCGGAAGGGCTCCTTGCCAAGGTCAAGTTGCTGATGCTCATGGTGACGGTGGTGGTGCTGGTTTCCGCCGGAAGCAGTGTCGCCGGTACGATGAGTACGACGGTGCTGGAGAGGGGCAAGGAGATCGGGCTTATGAAGGCAATGGGGGGGACCCGCTGGGAAGTCATGCTGATCTTTTGCGGAGAGGCGGCAATGCTTGGCGTCCTGGGAGGAATTGCAGGGTACCTGTTTGGCAGTATCATTGCTCAGTTCATAACCAAAACAGTTTTCTCGGCATCCGCTGAGTTTTTTCCCTGGTTTGCCGGAATTTCGCTGGGAGTCAGTCTGTTTCTTGCCCTGTTGGGGAGTGTCGGGCCGATGGTGTCGGTATTTAAACTCGATCCGGTCAGGAGTCTCAGAGGAGAATAAAGAATCGATGAGAGATGAGAGATGAGAGATGAGAGATGAGAGATGAGTTTGGTCTTTTCATCCCTCATCTCTCATCCTTCATCGGTTTATAGAAAGGTTCATACACAATGGCAGATAATATAATAGAAACAACCGGTCTCACCAGAAGCTACGGTGATATCTGCGCTCTGAAACCGCTTGACCTTGCGGTTCCTGAGGGGGAGTGGCTATCGGTTATGGGGCATTCCGGTTCCGGCAAGAGTACCCTGATGAACCTTGTGGGGGGGCTTGACCGTCCCAGCGGAGGCTCGTTGAAGGTCGGCAGGGAAGATCTGCTGGCGCTTTCAGAAGATGAGTTGGCCCGTTTCAGGCGTGAGTTTGTCGGAATCATCTTTCAGCAGCACCATCTCATCCCCTACCTGACAGCGGTTGAGAATGTCATGATGGCTCAGTATTTTCACAGTGTTCCTGATGAGGCTGAGGCTCGAACCGCCCTGGAACGGGTTGGGCTCGGGCATCGCCTGTCGAACCGGCCGGGCGAGCTTTCGGGCGGAGAACAACAGCGAGTCTGTATCGCACGGGCGATCATTAATAGTCCGAAGCTTCTGTTAGGGGATGAACCGACAGGAAATCTTGACCACAAAAGCACAATCATGGTGATGGAACTCTTGAAGGAGTTGCGGGCCGAGGAACGGTTTACCATTGTCATGGTAACTCATAACCAGGAAGTTGCAGCCTGGGGGGACCGTACCATCTACCTTGATGACGGTGTGCTGGTGCGGGAAGAACGGATGAACTCCTGATGGTTGCGATGAAACTTTTTCCGCATGTATTATCCTGGTGCCTGATTCTTCTCATTCTGCTGAGAGGGTTTTCCGGACGCCGGCTGATTGTTGTCTCGGTTGGAACAGCAGGTTTTGTCCTTGGTGTTGCCGGAGCTGTTTTTCTGTATAATTCTTTTCCGGGCAACCTGCTCTTCGGAATAATCAAGTCGGTTCTCGGGGTAAGTTTTGCCCTTCTGTGGGGCGTTTCCGTCGCAGCCGTTTACCGCTGCACTGCACGGAATGAGACGCTTCTCCGGGGAGAACGGTTCAACAAAACGTCACTCCCTGCCGGCGTTGTTGCCGCGGTTGCTGGCATGGTGGCAGGAGCTGAGAGTGTCTGCAAACTCCTGGGAGGTAACGACACCACAGTGGCGACAGTACTTCTTGTGGTGGCTGCCGGAGTTATGGCGCTTGTTGTCCGAACTGTTGAAAAATGGCTTACCGCCTCCTTCACGGTGTCACCATCAGGTATGCTGTCATCTGTCGTAGCACTCCTGCTCTTCAGCGCTTCTTCAATTCTCCGACTCGACCTGTTCTCTCCATTAAGCATGAAAGTGATGAAAGGAGTTCATGACTTCGTTCATCAGTCTATGGAGTCAATCTTGATTCCTGATCATCTCTTTGTAAAGCCGATAGTATGGAAATATATCGGTTTCCTGTTCGGAAAAGAGGTTGGATTCTGGGGTGGGATAGTCATCTGGTTTACACCGGTGCTTTTGATTGCTCTGGCTGTCGGCTCACGGCGGTTACCATCGGTTGCTCATATTCGTCTGGGAGCGCAGCGTCGCACATTACTGGCAGGCGCACTCAGAAACCAACGTTTGCTGCTTGTGCTGCCGCTGTTCTCGTTGGTGATCTTTGCAGCGGCTGCCTATCAGAGCAGTTTCCCGAGTGTGGAGTATTGGGATCCAAAGCCTCTGCCGGTAACGGCAAGCCAGTCCGGAGAAATTCTCATCCCGAAAAAAGGAGAAATTGATCTGGAGGATGGGAAACTGCATAAGTACCTGTTTAAACAGGGAGGCCGCGAGGCGCGCTTTTTTGTGTTGCGGAACCAGGAGGGGCAATTGACCGTTGATCTTGACGCCTGTGCAATCTGTAAACCGGACGGATATGGTCAGGCGGAAGGATCGGTGATCTGCTACTATTGCAAGACCCTTATCCCGTTGGAAACAGTGGGAAAACCGGGGGGATGCAACCCGGTTCCGGTCGCATTTACCGTAAAGGGCGATAGTGTGGTTATTGACGGGATGACGCTTATCAACAGCTGGGGTGCCACAGTTCAGGCAACGACGCGGGTAAAGGAGGGGGGAAAATGAAACGCTTGTTCCGTGTTCTCTTTGCCGCAGCATCGTCCCGGGCCGTGCCTCCGGTCGTTATCGGCCTCTTTTTTCTCTTCTATATAGGGATCGCCTTCTTTACCGATGAGACCTTGATTACTTTGATGGCCTTTACTCGCAAGAGTATGATTCTGGCGGCCCTTCTTGCGCTTATTCCTTTGAACAGAGCCTTACGTCTTGTGGGGGAAACGGTCAGGTTTCGTAAAATGCGGCGGGCGATGTCCGGAAAAACAAAGGAAGGCGTGTCAGAGATGTTTGACGAAGTGGTTGAACTCTCCGCTTCAGCCGCTCATGCGGATATGGAGAACCGTTTTGCTGCCGCGGGGTACAAAATGGTCCGTTCGGGAAACGTTATTGCCGCATGGCGTGGAATCAGCAACTTTCCCGTTCGTCTTCTGTTTCTCTCCGGAACCTTTTGTCTCTTTACCGGCATTCTTGTTACTACCACATCCCGGAACGCATACAGGCAGATGGTTGTTGAAGGTGAACCTCTCAAGGCTCCCGACGGGAGTAATGGCCTGGTGGAGCGGATTACGCTGGCGAACGCAAACGGTCCGATATTAAAAAAGACTCTGACCATGGAGGTCACTCCGACAGGCTCCACTTCCGGAAAAAGACGGTTTGGCATCTATCCGCCATCACGGTTCGGTGGGGCTTTCGTCTATCCGCGCTATCTGGGGCTCGCTCTTCACCTGCGTTTCACCGCTCCTGACATGCCGGCAGGTTATGAGACACATAACTCCCTGAACGTCTATCCCCCGGGCAAAGAGGAGAATGTGGTAATTCCCGGCTCCCCGTATCGGATCGTTTTCAGCATACCGGAACCGGAAAATGGCATTGAACGGTATATTTCCTATATGTCGGGTGTAGTTACCCTGCGGTTCAAGCTTCTCAAAGAGAAAGAGGTTCTCTTTGCCGAAACTGTTTCGGGGGGCGGCTCTTTTGTTCGCGATGGTTTTCGTCTGGAGATCCCCGATGTCAGGCGTCTTGTGGTTACCGATTTCATTGAGGATAATGGTGTGCTTTTTATATGGTGGGCGGCAATCTTTTTTTGTGCTGCGGGAGTTCTCTGGGTGCCGATACGGCTTTTGTTTCCCCGTCGGGGAATATTGTTCAGATTTGATCAGGATGGTACAACCGTTTATTCTTTTGCCGAAGGGGGAGCGAGAAAACATGCCGGGGTATTTCATGAAATGCTCGATATGATTGATGTGAAGGAGAGGTAAACCACACTTTATGGAAAAGAGCACCAGCGGATCCGGTTCCCCGGCAAAGTACGTGCCGTACATACTGCTGGCCATGATTCTTGGCATGGTGTTATTTGTTCGCATACGCCTTCTGCAAGCTCCGATGGAGCGTGACGAAGGGGAATATGCCTACATGGGGCAATTGTTGCTTAAAGGTCTCTCCCCATACGCCAGTGCCTATACGATGAAACTTCCCGGTGTCAGCTTCATGTATGCGCTGTCAATACTCTGTTTCGGGCAGACGATTACGGGTATTCACATGGGGCTGCTGGTCGTAAACGGCATCTGTGTCTTTCTGGTGTTTGTTCTTGCCCGCCGGGTACTTGACGTGAATGCTGCCGTCATTTCATGTGCAACGTATGCGGTCCTGTCACTCAGCCAATCGGTGGACGGAGTTTATGCCCACGCAACACACTTCGTAGTATTGTTTTCCCTGGCCGGTTTCCTGCTGCTTTTGCGTTATGTGAGTAAAAACAGTCTGTTCGTTCTGTTTGTCGGTGGAATCTGTTTCGGACTGGCATTTATCATGAAGCAGCACGCCGTGTTGCTGATCGGGTCCGCTTTTCTTTACCTTGTGCGGAACGAGTGGAAAAAAGCGGACGGCGGTCTAACCAGGCTGATAATGGCGTGCTTCCTATTTTCGACAGCAGTGATGATCCCCTATGCGCTTGTTGCTCTCTACGTATTCAAGGCCGGGGCATTTGGTGAATTCTGGTTCTGGACCGTAACATACGCCAGGGAATATGTATCCGAACTGACGTTCGAGCAGGGGATCCATTATTTTGTCATAACCATTAAACGCATTGTCACTCCGCAGATGCCGTTCTGGCTTCTTGCCGGAGCTGGAATGGCTGCCCTCTTCTCAAAGCAGAGCGGAAAAACGAACAGATTCTTTATTGTTTCCCTGTTTTTCTTCTCTCTCCTTTCAACATGTCCCGGATTCTATTTCCGGGAGCACTATTTCGTCATGCTGCTGCCGGCAGTGGCACTGATGGCGGGTGCTGCGGCACGTTCGGCAGAGCATGCCCTCACGTCATTACAGTCGGGCTACGTCCAACAATCCCTCTCATCTCTGCTGCTCGTAATTGCCGTAGCGTACGGTATCTACCAGGAGAAGGGGTATTATTTTGTCCTTGAACCTCAGCAGGTGACTCGCACAAATTATGGTCTGAACCCATTTCCCGAGATGGTGCAGGTTGCCAGATATATCAGGGAACGCACCGATGCCGGAGACCGGATAGCGGTGTTAGGGTCCGAACCGGAACTCTTTTTCTATGCCGACAGGCGTTCGGCGACCAGGCACATTTATATGTACGGACTGATGGAGAAACAGCGCTACGCGGAACAGATGCAGTTGGAGCTGATACGCGAGATTGAAATGGTAAAGCCGAAATATGTTGTCATGGTGAATACGCCGTCATCATGGGGTATTCCACCCTTTGTTTCTCACACGATTATTGACTGGGGGGAAAAATATGCTGCTGAGCAGTACGATCTGGTTGGCATAACCGACATTATCGATGCTGACACGACACGGTATATATGGGGCGAAAGCGCCCGAACCTACCGGCCGGTTTCCGACACGTTTCTTTGTGTCTTAAAGCGAAAAGGAACCATGTAGTCTCATCTTGAAAAGATGTCTACTGTTGTACGGGGTAAATCCGTTCATGATCGACTCACAAAAACGCCTCATATTCCGGCTTGGATTTATTGTGCTGATTGCCATGGCGGTGTACGGCACTACGCTAAAAAATGGTTTTGTCTGGGACGATACGTTTATTATCGTCAATAACCCGCTCATAGAAAAGATTGGGAACATCCCCCGATTCTTTCTTTCCGAAGACACGATCGAGGAGACGACCGGGTACTATCGCCCGGTAACGTATATTTCTTTTGCACTGGACCGTTCTGTCTGGGGAGTTAATCCGGCCGGTTTCCACCTCACTAATCTGATACTCCACATCATGGCAGTTCTGCTCTTCTACCGTGTTGTTGCGGCGCTGTTCAACAAGGAACGGCTGGCATTTACCGCTGCCGTGGTGTTTGCGCTGCACCCGCTGACCGGAGAAACCGTCAATTTTCTCTCCGGTGGCAGGAATACCCTGCTTTCCGCCTGCTTTGGCCTGCTGTCGCTGCTCTGCTACATCAAGAAAAAGCATGTTCCGGCAGTTGCCGGCTTTACGTTCGCAATCTTTTCAAAGGAATTTGCCTTGTTACTGCCGGTAATGTTTCTTTTGTATGATTGTCGGATTCGCCGGGAAAAGATTCGTTTTGGCAGTTATATTCCCTACCTGATTTCGGTTGCCATTTATCTGGTCCTTCGATCGATTGCGGTGCAAAAAGCAAATTTTCTTGCAGAGATCAGCCTCGACGATGCGTTGAAGGCACCGTATCTGGTGGTGCGGTATGCGTTGAATATGATAGCTCCGCTGCAGCTGAAAGTGTTATACAGCGTTCAATCCGGCATGGTTTCCACGGTACTCTGTTCCGTTGTTGCGGTGGTTACGCTGGGTATCGTTGGTATATTCAGAAAGCGTGATGAACTCCTGTTCTCAGTCGGCTGGTTTCTTCTGTTTCTCCTTCCGGTTATCAATATTATCCCGCTTCATACAACTACCGTGATGGCTGACCGGTATGCCTATTTTTCATTAATGGGTTTTGCTCTCTGTCTGGCATCAATTGTCGATAGATTAAACGGAAGGAGTATGATTGCCGGAGTCGTGGCCATCGGTGTTTTGTATTCTGCTATCGATTTTAGTCGAAACAGCATCTGGAAAGATGATATCGCGTTTTTTACCCGTATGACGAAAGATTCTCCCGGTTCGTTTGTCGGTTTTAAAAATCTCGGGCTGTCATACTACAAAACGGGTAATATTCCTCTTGCATTGGAAATTCTTGAAGCTGCCGATTCCAAACCGGATATTCCGGTAAAATATCTGATCGCTGATGCCTCTCTTTTCTGGAAGGAAAACAGACTTGAACAGGCTGAAAAAACGTTACTTCGGGTACGGGACGAGAATCCTTTGAACCCTGAGCCGTATCTTCTTCTTTTGATGATATGCGAACAGAAAGGGAATACTGAGCAGGCGGAGGCATATAGGGAAAAAATAATTAAAATGGGGCTTGATATCGAACAAATAGTGCGAGACAGGACGTTTGCACTCTGCCGGGCGGGTGAAACCCTTATGTCACAGCGGCAATTTGTAATTGCGGAGATCTATTTATGGCAGGCTTTACGGATAAACCCCGCCTTTATCCCGGCCCTTGTTGATATGGGGAGTATTCGGGCGGGACAGGGGAACAGTGCCGAAGCAATACGGTATTTGAGCAAGGCGCTGGTGCTTGACCCGCTCAATGCATCCGCACATTACAATTTGTCGGAACTGTACAAGATGCGGGGACAGCTGGCAGAATCTGAAGTTGAAATGGCCAGGTTCAGGGACGCTGAATCGGGAGCGAAGAAAAAAGGACATGTAACATCTCCACGTCAGACAGGCGGTGGCGATCTGTAGCGTCAATTCCTGCCGCAACTTCCGCGTTATGGCGTTTCTCGCCTGTTCGCCGGTACAGATGATCCGGTAGTGGCGCTGCCGCTACGAATGTAAAGAGTCGACTGTTCTTTCGGGTCGGTGGCATAGGTGGTGCGGAAGAGGTGCAGATTCCCACTCCAACCGGTTCTTGGGGTCCAGTGTTCCGTCTCCGGGATGTTGTTGAAGCCGTAGTCTCGCACCGGAAATTGCACCTTTTCATAATTTGCCTGTTTGCGGAGACGGTCAAACAGGGGAGCAATATCACTGTTTTTCCAGAAGGTCCGGTACATGATGCAGTCCGGCTGTTCCAGCCGGTCCGGTTCCAGGTCGGGATTGACGAATCCGATAATAACTTTGCAGTTCAGATAGAAGATGTATGACGTCTCTTCGTAGTTTGTTGCGATTACCAGCTGGTCGGGACGTTTGAACCGCTTCTGGATGTAGGGTATGACGAAGTCGAGTACCCCCCGGTACTGGTGGCTGATCTCGTACAGACGCCCGCTGATAAACTGCCGGTTCTGGAAAAACGCCCATCCGGCACTCCCGGCGGTGAGCGTCGCAACTACTGCGAGAGACGCAATTCTCTGTCGTGTCCGCATCCCAAACGAAAGCCGGGCAATAATCAGCAGATCGATGGCAAAGGTTAACACCAGTATCGGCTGCAAGGTGATGAAATAACGGATAAAGAACTCGTTCGGAATTTTACAGACAAGCAATGCATGCAAAATGGCGTAGAGGGAGAGAAACAGAGACAGCCTGAAGGGGGGGAGCAGCGCAACATCGTTTTTCACCCTTTCCCGGAGCGTGATCAGGATGCTCTTTGCGGCAATCGCAAAGAGCAGGATGTCGTACCGTATGAAATATCCCAACAATACCGCGAGATGTTCGAGGAAGGTGGAGATGGTGTATCCGTAAAACTCATCCAGTTGTTGTGAAATGGAGAGTGTCTTGAAGAACCATGCCATGGGAATCAGCAGTGCCAGTGAGGCGAAAACGGGCAAGACCGTCTTGAATGGGAATGAGGCCCAGTGCCGGTTGAGCGGAATGCCTTCAAACCGTTTGTTGAGTGCAGCAACCACCCAGTCTCCCCCTGCATAGAGACAGACAGCCATACAGAAGGCTGCAGCGGCGGGATAAAAGGTGAGAAACAGGAGCGGAATAAGAGCGATAACTGCTACGGCGTAGCTGCGGTACCTGATCGAGGCGTGCAGATGATATGCTGCAAAGACCGTGAGGGCCACTGCGGTGCAGAGCAGCTGGAGCGAATAGTACCGGACTTCCCGCAGATGCAGCATGAGGGTCACGCTTGGAAGCTCCAGCACGACGAACAGCAAGGCCAGGGCGAGGCTGCTCAATCGCTTTTCGAATGTTCGGAGTCCGGTCCGGAGCAGCAGCAACAGACCGGCAACTCCCATTAGGGCAAACGGAACCCTGAGTATGGCAGTCTTGAGGTAGAGATCCGAAGCAAGCCGGGATAGAACGACAAACGGGGCCGTGAAATAGTAGGGAGACCAGCCTGCCCCGCCGATATATGCATCGGTTGACGCGTCGATTCCGAGGGTCATGTCGGTATGCCGAAGATCGTAGAAGACGTTTCTGCCATCGTGGACCTTGGGGTAACCATACTCCAATACGCGCTGCGCTCCAACGGCGGTCATGCTCTCATCGGCCCACATAAGCGGATAGCTGATGTGTTTGAACAGGCAGACGATATAGAGTAGAGAGACCATTGCCAGGAGGACCGAAAGGAGTACGGTGGTGATGCGATATGCCGGCGCATGCCCGGATTCGTGTGGGCTCTCATTCATGGGTTTTACTCCGTTTATTTATCACGCTGACCCGGCACGGCATCCCGGTAAATGGTTTCAAGCCGCTCTACTGCCGATGAAAGACTGAAGTGCCGGGCAACAAAATCCCGGCTGTTGATGGATAATCGTCCGGCTAATTCGGTGTCCTTCATAATGCTGACCACGGCTTCGGCAAACGTGCCGGGATCATCCGCAACAATCAGGTCTCTCCCCGGAATCGCACCAATACCCTCATTCCCGTAACTGGTTGTTACAACCGGAGTACCTGCTGCCAAGGCATCGAGCACCTTGACGATAATTCCACCGCCGGTCAGGATTGGCGCTACGAACAGGGCGGCACGCTTATAATACTCTTCCGGATCATCGACAAATCCGGTCACCCGGACTGCGGGATCTGCTGCGGCAAGCTCCGTCAAGCTGTCGGGGGGGCCGTATCCGGCAATGATGAAGCGGACGTCGGGTATTTTTTTCCGCACCAGGGGGAAAACCTGGCGGTAAAACCAGAGCGCGGCTGCAACATTTGCCGGCCGGTAGCGGTATGAAGCAAAAAACAGGATCGAATGAGCCTCCCGCTCAAAATGTCTGCCGGTTATGTCAAGCCCGGCCGGAATTGAAACCGTTCTGACCTTCTGCTCCGGTATCATGCGGAGAAGGTAGTTCCGGTCAAAATCGGACATGGTGATTACCGTGGCGAAACGGCCCATGATATGACGTTCCACGGCACGTATCATCTTGAAGCTCATACGTGCTGCGAATCCGGCAAGGCCGGTTTTCTGCAGGGCGAGCCGTTCGGCAGGTTTGGTAATGACATCATGGGCATCCAGCACCAGTGGTGTCCGTCCCTTACGGATCAGAAGAGCCGTTTCCACCCATTCCACTTGTACCAGATCGTACTTTTCCGAGCGGATCAACCGGTCGGCAAAATGGCTGAAACCAAGATAGTTTCTCACGAGCGCGAGCTGATCAAAAAGTCCGCGCTGTTTTTTTTCCGGGTAGGTATACGGGTGGATTTTTCGGCAGAAGGGGCCCAGTACATCCAGAGAGGGAAATTCGTCCTCCTGAAGCCGGGTGGCAAGGTGAATTTCGTGGTGTTGCGACAGCTGGCGCAGCAGTTCGAACACGTATCTCCCCCCGGCGTGATAGGACTTCTCCATCGGGAGAAACAGAGAGACGAAGAGGATTTTCATACAAATACCAGCCCTCCGAGAAAGGCCGCATATGGGTGTACATTCTGTGGGCGCACGTTTATCCTCGACTCCAAAACTCCATTTTTCTAACGAAACAGATTGTATTTGAGGATGCAATAAATGGCACGGAAACCGTCTTTCCAGCCGATCTTTTTCCCTTCCTGATAGGTTCGTCCGCTATAGGAGATACCAACTTCATAGATCTTGCACCGTTTCCTGGCAATCTTGGCGGTAATTTCCGGCTCAAAGCCAAAGCGGTCCTCCTCAATCGGGATCGATTGAATGATATCTCGCCGAAACATTTTGTAACAGGTTTCCATGTCGGTCAGGTTGAGGTCGGTAAACATGTTGGAAAGCGTGGTGAGAAAACGGTTTCCCAGGCTGTGCCAAAAGTACAGGACACGGTGCGGCTTTCCACCCATGAACCGTGAACCGAAAACGACGTCGGCTTTCCCGTTTAACAGCGGCTCCAAAAGAAGCGGATACTCTTGCGGATTATACTCAAGGTCGGCGTCCTGGATGATAACGTAATCTCCCGTAGCCGCAGCAATACCGGTCCGCAGCGCCGCACCCTTGCCGCAGTTGCGTTCGTGATAGATTACCGCGTTTACGCGGTCGGCGAGCTCCGAACGAAGGATCTCACGGGTACCGTCGGTGGAGTAATCATCGACAATGATAATTTCCAGAGCCGCTACCGGGGAGGCGGTGACGGCATCGATGATGTGCCGTATGGTGGATTGTTCGTTGTAGCAGGGGATTATGACGGATAATTTCATGGAGCGGACCCTTGTCTTTCCGGAATCATATCATCTACTAGATATACTTCATAGAGTCCTTCGCCCACGTTGTTACGAAATACGTTTTCCAGCGTGACATGTTTGCAGTGGCTGCCGGCGAAGGCCGCGAAGTTTGCCCGTGTTCCCGTCATGACTTCGGCGTTTTGCGTGTGAGTGGTAACCAGGACCCGCCTGTTTTTGAAGAGGTTTTCATAAAACCATTGTTGGCGGTCTGCAGGGTACTTTGCCAGCTCTTTGAATGCAGGCCAGGCATCAAGGTAGCTCAACCGGCTTTGCCGGTCTGCAAGGCAGAATAGTTGCACATGGATTCCCCAATCCGTAGAAACAACGACGTCTGCCGGAGAGTTCTTCAGGTAATCGGCAAGGGCATAAATGTGCGGATCCCACCTCGTGCTAAAGGTGGATTTGCCGGCAAAAACCGATGCGTACGCATCGTCTGTCTTCAGTTGGGAATAGGTAATGCTCACTATTGCAACTGCTCCGCAGGTGAAGAGCAGTTTACGACGTACCCCTCCGCACAAAGGGAGGAGCGATGAGAATATAGAAATGACCAGCAGGTGGTGGAACGGATACAGCATCATAAGATGGTGTGCGCCGCCAACCTCTCTTGTTACTACAATCTGAATAAAGATAAGCAGAGCCGAAAGAAGAAAAAACCAGGATACCCGGCGCTGGTGGCAGGTAAGCAGGGCTGACGTACGGTTACGTGCCATGGTAAAAGCAAGCAGAGCGATCGGGAGCGGAATCAGGAGATAGTTTACCCAGCTTGGTGTGGTCAGAGAGCCACCACTGACAAAATTGTAGATAGCCGAGCCGTTCATGGTTCCTTTGTAGAGATTGATGACAAAGAGACCCTTTTCCAACAGGGTCCGGTCCGGCATGGTTCCATGAAAACCAAGCAGCAGGTTGAGACTGGTTGCTGCTGCCATGAAGAACACGATGACGAAAAGAATCAACGGGGGAAGCAGCTGCCGTTTCATGCAGTGGTAAAGTCCTTTAAGTTCCGATCCGAAGCAGCAGAGTGCTGCTCCCCCCAGCGCGATGACAAACCAGATAAAATTGAGTTTGTCGTAGAGTCCGAGCGCCAGAGCCGCGACGAGAAACCAGGCATGGCGCGTGGCCTTCGAATCCAGCAGGGCAAAAAAACTGTAGAGGGCAGCCATCTTGAAAAAAAGCATCAGGGCAACCGGTCCGGAATCGAGCCTGATGTTAAAGATAAAGGCGGGATCGGTCGCCATAAGTACGAGAAAGAGCAGTGCGAGTTGTGTGCCGAACAGTCGGCGGGCCAGCAGGAAAGAGATGCTGACGGTTCCTGCGGAGAGGAGGATGACCGGCAGACGGATGCTTTCGGGAGTCACGCCGAAGAGCGAAAAGAGGGGAGCATACATGAATGACTTCAATGCGCCTATATACGGCATGATCATTACCGGGACATTGAACAGCCGAAGATAAATGAAATCATCGTTGATGCCACCAAGCGCGGCATTAACAAAGATGCACTCATCATAATACAATCCGGGTGAGTGCAGGTTTCGAGAAGCAAAATATAAAAACGTGAGCAGTGCCGACACGGTAACGAGCAGGATCAGGAACGGGGAATCGGAAGCTGTTGGAGAGACGGCCTCTTCCGGCTTTTTCGAGCAGTCACGATGACTCAAGTCAACAGCTCCTCCATGACTTTCCCCACCCTTCGTCTGAATATCTCTTGGGAAAAGTTCGCATTAACAATGGCATATGCGTTGCGGCGAAGCTTCTCCCACAGCTGTTCGTCGCCATACAGGTCTGTCACGGCTTGGGCAAACGCATCCCGGTCGGTAGCGATCAGCGCATCTTCACCATCACCAAGCCCGATTCCCTCGGCACCGACAGCGGTCGTTACTATCGGCAGACCGTAGCTCATGGCTTCAAGGATTTTTCCTTTGATTCCTGCGCCGTAGCGGAGCGGAGCGATGAATATCCGCGCTTTTTCATAACAGGGGAGGAGATCCGGAATATAGCCGCTGAAAACAATATTAGTGAGATCAAGCCCTTTGATCTTGTCCCTGGTCACCTCGCCGGCTACCGTCAGTATGACCGCTGGCAGCGTCCGGCGCACGAGGGGAAAAACGTCCCGAATGAACCATGAAAGGGCATCCGAGTTGGGGGGATGGGTCCCGCCGATGAAGAGGAGTCCCTCTCTTTGCGCATAAGGTGTTGTCGTGGCAACGATGTCGTGAACAGGCAGGGGGATTACTTCAACGTGTGCTCCCGGCAACTCCGTACGGATGATCTCCCTTTCTACCGGGCTGTGAATGCCGATAACATCACAGTTCCGGAACAGGTACAGCTCCCGTTCCTTTATTGTTGCCAGGCTCTCCAGTGTTCCCCCCTCCAGTGCTATCCTCCGTTCTTCCCGTAGGAACTCCAGATCAGGGTCATGATAGATCACCTTTCGAATATGACGGCGAACTGCATCAATAAAATGTATGGCAATGTGGTTGCGGGTGAGGAAGGCGGCATCAAAATTGGCGCCGTTTTCTATGAGAAATTTATCAAAGCTGCGTTGACCATACATAACCTCAACCCCCAATTGCTGAAGCTCGGTGCAGTATGGCTCGTGTCGGTAGAGGTTTTCCGGCCAGAAGGTTATACGATAGCCGAGTGTTACCAGAGCGCGGAGCAGACTGAACATGAAAAAGGAGCCGGCGTCCCGGTCGTGCATGGGAACATAATGGTCGATAACGAGAATTGACTTCTTGAAACGGCTCCGGTCACGTGCCCGGAACACAGTATGAGCGTTGGGGAAATGGTCCCGCCTGAGCACGTCGCTCCAGCGTTCCAGGAACAGTGCCCGGTTCCTCTCCTGATAGTTTTTGATTCCCCTGGTAATGTCTTTGCCGTGGGAAACTCCTTCAAAGTGAACCACTACCGACCGGGGCTGATAGACCACTCGCCAGCCGAGCGCTCTGGCGCGGAAAGCCAGGTCGGTGTCCTCGTAGTAGGCCGGTGCGAACTGCGCATCAAATCCAGACGCCTTCTCCCATAACTCACGGCGTACCATCAGAGCTGCGCCGGAAACGTAATCGACATCCTTCACATAATTATATTCCGGCTTCTCCGGGTCATCCTGCCATCCGAAGTTCCATCCCGAAGCGTCATTCCAGATGATCCCGCCCGCTTCCTGGAGCATTCCGTCCGGATAGACTAATTTTGCCCCGGTGATACCTACGGTCGGATCGGCTTCCATGACTGTTACAAGCGGGGTAAGCCAGCCGGGTTGGACGTTGGTATCGTTGTTGAGAAAAAGGAGGTATTTCCCCTGAGCGATTGTGGCAGCGTTGTTGCAATTGCGGAGGAAACCGAGATTCGATTTGTTTGTTACTACCTTGATATTGAAATCGAGTGTATCAATACAGGCTGTCCGGTCGCTTGAAACGTCATCCGCAATGATCACCTCATAGGGGATGTTGCCGCTGTGCCGGACAATTGAGGCAAGACAGGAATGGGTGAAATTCCATTGATTGTGGACCGGAATAATTATCGAGACAAGGGGTATGGTGTGGATAGGAAACAGTATGGGGGTGTCAGATGCGATGGAGCCGTGTAGAATAATTGGGCGGAACTTCGTGACAGGAGAGGTGCGGCCTAAAAAATAGCAGACCCCCCTGGCCAGTTCCTCGAAATTCCCCACTTTCAGGTAATTCCAGGCAAGCTGAAGCGTGTTGAGGTTAATTGCCCGCAGTACCGTCACGGGAGTGCGTATCAGGTGTGTTAGCAGTGCCACGTCGTACCTTGATATTTGTGAAATGTGAACAGCCGGTGCCAAGTAGTGCAAACACTAATCTACGCAAAAAACACCCCTCTTCCCGGTAGTGGCAAAGAGGGGTAGTAACGAGCTGCGGTACGTTTGTACTTATTTTACAGAAAAAACCACTTCATTAGATTTAGCATTTGTCTCTGTATCGAGCAGAAATAGAGGGTAACTGCCTGGTTTTTCATACATATTTTTCGGCACAATGGCGGTGATGAGCTTTCCATCTTTGCCGACGAAGCTTTTAAGGTTGGTGTTGTTGAAGACAATGACAGTTTTGGTCGGAATATTTTCTGCGGTTACCCAAAGGGCGCTCTCACCGCTCGGCTGTGCGTTAAAGACTTGTCCTGCAGTGGTAGATTCCGGGCCGAACTTTACGATGAACAAAGCTCCGCTCTGTGCTGCAGGTGCCGGTTGGGCAGAAGGGGCGGGCTGAGCCTGTTGAGCCGGTGCCGGCGGTGCTTCTTCCTTATTTTTGCAACCGCTAACCATAACTCCGGCTGCGACAACGCATACGATTAACTGAACAACTTTCCCTAACTTCATGTGTGAACCTCCTCTTTAATTGTGCTGTGTTTTTTTTTAGCGTAGTTGACGCTTGCACTCATTAGATACCCGCGCACATTAATTTTTATCAACAAGAAGACAGCAGAACCTTGACAATCCGTTTCGCTGCCAGACCGTCACCATAGGGATTATGAATCCGGGACATACTGTCATATTCGGCAGAATTGTTCAAGAGGATGTTTGCTTCACTCACAATGCGTGTTACGTCAGTTCCTACCAGTTTAACCGTTCCGGCATCGACCGCCTCGGGGCGTTCGGTTGTATCCCGCATGACCAGCACCGGCTTCCCTAAGGCTGGCGCTTCTTCCTGTACGCCGCCAGAATCGGTAATAATCAGATATGAACAGTCCATCAGGTAAACGAAAGGGAGATAGTCCAGCGGCTCGATCAGATGGATGTTCGACAAGCCGCCCAGAATCCGCCGTACCGGTTCCTGCACATGGGGGTTCAGGTGTACAGGGTACAGGATCTGGACGTCATCAAGTTCGCTCAGGGTTTTCAACGCGTGGCAGATTCTCTCGAAGCCTTCCCCAAAGTTCTCGCGCCGGTGGCCGGTGACAAGGATCAATTTCCTGTTTTGATCGAGGTAATCAAACTGTTTTGCCAAAGAGGCCGTAAGCGTGGCACTGGCTTTGATCCGCGCAACGACATCATAGAGGGCGTCGATGACCGTGTTGCCAGTGACATGTATCCGTTCGGAAGCAACCCCCTCCCGGAGAAGGTTTTCTTGTGCCCTCCCTGTGGGCGCAAAGTGGAGGGTGGTAATTGCTCCGGCGAGGCGGCGGTTCATCTCTTCCGGCCAAGGGGAATAAATGTTACCGGTCCGCAGTCCCGCTTCAATATGACCGACCGGAATTTTTTCATAGTAGGCGGCTAGGGCAGCGGCAAAGGTGGTCGTCGTATCGCCATGAACCAACACCCAATCCGGTCGCCATTCCCGTAACACTCCACGCATGCCAAGTAAAACGCTGGCGGTAATATCCGTCAGATCCTGCCCAGGCTGCATAAGATTCAGGTCGTACTCGGGAATGATTCCGAACAGATTTACGACCTGGTCGAGCATCTCCCGGTGCTGGGCTGTAGCAATAGTTCGAACATCGGCGTTGCTCAACTTTTTTAGCTCAAGAATAACCGGAGCCATCTTGATTGCTTCCGGGCGGGTTCCTATTACGGATAGTATTTTTATGTTGTTCATTATTAGTTTTTCATAAATTCGGTTTCAAATTCTTTAGCGTGCCAGGTTGGAGTGGATTAAATTATAAATAATTTTTGCTTTGCTATCCCAAGTATTTTCGGACGCTTCTCTTTCGAGCAACATCTTATAAGACAAATCAAACTTAAGATCAATGGCCATTCTGATTTTAACAATAAAATCAGAATGGTCTTTCGCAATAAGTACCGATTTATAGCGTCGGCATTCTGGTAAGTCAGTGGTTACAATAGGTTTCCCAAGTGCCATGTACTCAAACAGCTTGATAGGTGATGTTGATTCGGTAATCTCGTTTATGATGAATGGAATGGTGGACACATCAAACCAGAAGGCATATCTCGGCAACTCTTTATAGGGAATAGGTCCGATCACGGTGACATTGGGCAGTTTTTGTATTTCCGACACATCAAATAAATCCTGATAGTTCCATCCTATCAGAAGAATCTCGTAATCGGGTTGTGTTTTTGCCAAAGAAGCAACTGCATCAAAGTCGAACCAGGAGGCAAATGCCCCGAAATAGCCGATTATCGGCTTTTTTCTGGCAACGATATGTTTTATCTCATTTGGAATGTCTTCTCCCGTAAATTGTCGGGAAAAATGGTCGTAATCAACACCGTTGGTGACCAGGGCACAATTCCCGCTTCGATATTCCAGCACATCCTTGTAGAGTTTATCCGCCGTTGCGATGACGGTGCATTGTTCACTCCGTAATATGTACTCATGCATTTCAATCGTGCTTTGCGGAATGGCAATTCCTGATATCTTCTCATGTATTTCGTCAATGTATTCATAGAGGATCAGGTTGCCTTTTCGTAACTCCTCTTCGACGTAACTGCGACTCTTGCTGTTGTCGGTTGAAATCAGGTGAATAACTTTCCGGTTTGGAAGCGTGATGATTTCTTCGAACTTGTTGGTAAGAAACCCTTTGCTTGAAATAGGAGTAAACCCCTCAACGCTATCGTATTTTGCATTAGGTGTGCAGTAAAAATAATATAAGCCATTTTTAGCAAGGCTCATCGCGATCTGCTGTGGCCTCTGAAAGAGAGGAACATCCCAGTCAAATAGCGGTGGGAAAACGACAATCGGTATCTGGGGATTTTGTCGCAAATACTCCAGTGGGGTATTGACGACTGCTGATTCGGTAATGGCAATCTCGGCCGGGTTAGAAGGTGTTGTCGTGGAAACAAAGCCAGCTTTAGAATGGAGACGAGAATGTAAGAAATTATAGGCTGGACGGGTGATGGGGAGCTTGTCGATAATGCGATGCAGGCGCTTCGCCAGCCGCCACGTTAAGGAAGAGTGGATGCTTTTGAGTTCATTTTCCGCTATCTGCAGGTTAACGTAAATATCCTCCGCTGTCGATTCATGGAAGCTTTTGTCGGCACGCGCTGTCTTTTCTTCCAGTTTACTGATCTGCTCCTGTTGGTGGGAGACAAGATATTCAAGATTGAACCTTGGATAATCAAAACGTCTCATTACTTGCAACTTGTTCTTGATCTTGTAAAGGGCCTTATCTACCTTTCCAGAGCTATTTGCCATATATGAATCAAATAAATCGAGGAATGGCGGGGTACTGCATCCGGTACGCCATTTTGTATGGTGCTTTTCCTCAAACTTTCGAAGGTTGATGTAGAATAGGTCATTGTAATCGGCAATTGTATTCTTGAAAGTGAAATTGCCTTTATGAAAAATAAAAATATCTTCAAGACACGCAAGGTTATACCCTTTTTCCCGCACCCTCAAACAATAGTCATCATCCTCGAACATGCCGATACCGAAGGCTTCTTCCAACAATCCGACCGTATCAATTACTTCTTTTTTTATTGCAACACAAAAGAAACCGAGCATTTTCGTGTAAAAGTAATCAGTTTTACATGTTGCCGCCCATTCCAGACCCTTGTGAATGATCTCAGCTTCTTTCGTTGATTCAATGTGTATAAGTTGCTCGTTTCCGACTGAGTTGGTCACAGGTCCGAGCATCCCGGTTTCGGGATGCTCGGAGAAAAATCGCACAAAATAGTCGATCCAGTAATCGGTTACAATAGTATCATTGTTCAGCAGTATATAATATTCCGCTTCCGCTGCCCCGATGCCGATGTTGTTGCCTGCGGCATAACCGGTATTCCGATCATTTAGTATTACGCGAAGATTGTCATGTTTCTTCTCTTCTTCAATCAGGTATTCGCGAGTACCATCAGTCGAGAGATTGTCCACAACGACGACGATGAACGGAGTCTCATTTTTGCAGGAAAAAATGCTTTCAAGGCATGGTTTAGTCGTGTCTTCAAGACAATTGAACGAAAGTGTTATAATCGCAACTTTGTGCATTTACCGACTCCAGAACGGGATTTAATCGTATTTGCTATCGTTACTGTCCAGTAGCATCATGATATTTTTGTGAAGATTTTCTGCACGGGATTGCCAGTCATGTTGTTGTGCCCATTTCGAGCGCAGTCCGGCCAATTCCTGGTCAGTGCTTTCGCCGATTGCAATCTTTAGCTTCTCAACAAAATCTTCTGTGGTTTCTGCAATATGTACGTACTCCCGAATCAGTTGCAACTCCGGCATGGCCGTCGCCACCACCGGTTTGCCTGCACTCAGATATTCATAGACCTTTACCGGGTTGGTGCAGAGGGTGAGTTCGGTCAGGAGGAACGGGATAATGCAGACGTCGAAGGCATGCAGATACCCCGGTAGGTCGGCATAGGGTTTTTCTCCGAGAAACTTGATATTCGGGAGCAACTCTGCTGTTTTTAGATCGCATCCCCACGTTGAGCCAATCAGGACGAAGTCCCATTCCGGGTATGCTGTCGCAGCAGTAATTACGAGGTCGATGTCGTACCAGTTGGAAATGGCGCCGATGTAGCCGACGACGGGACGATCTGATATGTATGACAATACCTTTGGCCTGTTGGCGAAAAAGGAAACTTCCGCGCCATTACGTATCAGGACGTTGGGTACCTCCTGCGCAACAAGTTCGGATAGTCTCTGTGACGTTGTAACGACAAGGTTTGCGCAATGCAGCAACAGGTTTTCCTCGCGCAGCATCTCATCTGTGTTGGTAGAAAAACCGGCGTGGTAGTCCATGCAGTCGTAGACAATAATGTTGTCGGGTAACGCCTCAAGAACCGGTCGCCAGAAGGGGAGGTCCACGAGAGATACCAGTTGCTTGATCTCAAAACGCTCACGCAGTTGTTTGAGAGACGAGAGGAGTGCTTCTCGCTGGGTATCGGCAAGAAGGTCGCGGTAAATATTCGGGTGGGGGAGCGGGCAGACCAGTTGGATTATAAAGACATTTTTCTCGGGTGTCTCAGCTATCTTAAAGCCGAGACTCTGGAAGTCGTGTGTGAATTCGGTGGTGAGATAGAACACTCGGTGCCCGACTGCCGCCAGGTGTTTTGCAAGATGCTGTGGCCTCTGGAAGCGGAAATGCCAATCAATGACAGGGAAAACAACGACATCGAACCCTTCATTTCTACTACCTAACATTTTCGCAAGATTCGTATTTATCTTGATGGTATCGGTGCTTGAATCCAGGGGCGGTGGACTAATCTCCACTGGCTGATGGTGCTTTTTCCACATTTTCTGGTCAAAAGCGGCAAGTTTGTTCTTCACCTGTTGCGGAAAATGCTCAATAGTGTTGTGGAATATATTGAAGAAAAGCCTCATTAACGGCGATAGTAGAGAATATTTTTCCTGCGCAATTATTTCCTGAAGTTTTTGGGTGTACGCGGAATAACGCCCTAATGTGTTTGTGTGTTGCTGCAAAAGGTTATACAAAGATAGCAGATCGTTCAAGGCCGGCTGGGTGTTGTGCTGCTGAAGGGCAAGTTTCTCTTCGAGGTGTCTGATCTTCTCGTCCCGGTCCACCAGGTCATTTTCCTTTTGCTGAAGCCGATTGGTGACAAGAGATAATTCCCGGCCCTGCTCCTCAAATTGTATTGCCAGCTTATCGGCTTCTTCCTGAAAACGAGACTGCTCAAGTTGATGTTGGGGCAGTGCAGCGACAATTTCTTCCAATTCCAGTATATTGTGAGAACTGGTTTCATTCAGCGCCTGGCATTCTGAAAGTTGCAAAGCGAGATTTTCTACTTCCTTGCCGAGATTACGAACCTTGTTTTCAACAGTGATGACAAATAAATCTTTGCCGCTTAAGCTCGAAAAAAGATCAGGGCTCGTCAACTCTTTGGAGAGATAATAGTTAAAGTGGTATTCGTAAATTTCTCTTTCGGTTCTATCCCCCAGACGCCAACGATAGTACTCGGGAGTAAAAAGAAGGTCGTAGGGAATGAGGTATCCAAAGACAATAAAGTTGATAGCCAGATGGTCATCGGCAATAGCAGACACTTCCTGTCCAGTGTCAAGGCGATTATAGGCCATAAAGGCAAAGGGGCTATCTCCGAGAATATAGGTAATCTTGTCAAACAGGATAGACTCGAAACCGACACTGGAGTTGATAGTCGCTATTCGACGACACTTATGTAAAAAATCAAACAGCTGAGGAGAATCGTCGATCACTCCCAAGGTTTCTTTGTACTCCAGATGACCACTGGGATGCCTGCGGATTAAGATGTCCTCCCGCCCGAACACCTTGCGGGCGCAATTGATCAGGTCAAAATTGTCGTGGCCATTGGAGTAGGCAAGCACGTTTGAGTCGTCCTCGATCTGGAGGGCGAGGCCGATATCGTAGCTCCGGGCGGATACGTCAGTTGGGATGCAAGGGAGGTACTTCTCATTGGTCAACAGGTAGAGAAGTCCCTTCTTTGGCAACGTATCTACGGGATGTGACGCAACCTCACTGCTGAACTTAAGGTAACGTGTATGCGCATCGGTGTTGCCATTGACACCGGAGAAGTCAAAATAGGCGGTTTGGATGTAATGAGGTCTTCTCGTTGGTCCCAATTCATTGTGGATTATCTTGAAACCGTACTTCCTGGATACCTCCGAGAGGCTTCTGCAGTTGCACCAGGCAAGAACTGCCTCAACTGAGTGTTTGGCTGTAATTTCGGAGAATAGCACATCAAGAACCTGTTCAAGTGGCTCATACCGCTCAGTAATAAGTGATTTCCATGCGCCGTTTGATGAGGGGAATTTTTTACTAAGTGCGTCAAATACTGAATTATTAATGATGCGTTTGTTGATGGCAGAAAGATCTGTTGCCGTAGGAAGGCAGTATCCAAGATGAGCTTGTGACGCAGGTGTTATCTCCCAGCGGTCGCGGAATTCTGTTGGATCGACAAAATAATCGTCATTGGCAATATATGTTATTTCGTTTGGTTTGAAGTGGGCAAGTTGCTTGTAGAATACCCACAGGAAAGGTGCCTTGACTTCTCGAATTCGAAAGGGATAAAGAAAAGAGATAAGCATTATAGTTCCTTAATTGCAAGATAGTACTTTGATAGGGCTGTAGATAAAACCAACAGATTCCCTGTCACTGGCAACCTTTACTATTCTCACCGGCCACCTCTGATCAAGCTCCTCACGTTCGTTGCCTCTGAAGGCGGCAAGCCCGCATAACAAAAGATATTCACCTGATACTATATTGAGGGTTGTCTCGTAACAAATACGGTTTATGCCCTTTTTCAACATCAATGGGTGATCGGCGTAAATATTGTTATCTCCCCAGATGTCGGAGCTATCCCTCCGTCTCAGAGAAACTCCAAGGGCAATATTTTCGATCTCTTCACGGGAGTATATGAGAAATTTTATATACATCTTTCTTCCACTACGGAGGACGGGACTGTTTTCCTCGGATTCTAGTCTGTTCGTGACAGTGATATTTTTGAGAATGGCCCGCCCTGAGCCGAATCGCTGCTCACCGATCTCCCTGTTGGCTACTCTGGAGAAGTCTTCTTCGATCAACTCCCGGCCAGCCATATCAATGTTGATACCACTTGCATCATCAACGTTACGTATAAGCTTTTCATACCGCGTGACCACCTCTTCTACGTTGCTATCCTGGCAGACGAGCCTTCCGCTGCACAGCAGAACGGCCTTGTCGCACTGTTCGAGAATATGTTGGGTTGAATGAGTCACAAGGATGAGAGTCGCGCCGTTAGCCTTCATTTGCCACATCCGCTGGTAGCATTTGTACTGGAAGGCAACATCGCCAACTGCGAGGGCCTCGTCAACGATGAGGATTTCCGGATCGACACTGATGGCAACGGCGAAAGCAAGCCGGGAAACCATACCGCTTGAATAGGTCTTAACCGGCTGGTGGATGAATTCACCTATGTCGGCAAATTCTATGATTTCGTCAAGCTTTGCGTCGATTTCTTCCTTGCTGAAGCCCATAAGGGTGCAGTTAAAAAAAACATTTTCCAGACCACTGATATCGGGATTGAAACCTGCGCCCAGTTCCAGCAGGGCTGAAATTTTGCCATTAACACGGACATTTCCGCTGCTTGAAGCAATAACTCCGGTGATTATCTTCAGAAGTGTCGATTTTCCGGCACCATTCCGACCGATTATGCCGACAGTTTCCCCCCTTGTTACCTCAAAACTGATATCGTTCAGAGCAAAGAAATCTCGGTGGTATTTCTTGCGAAACGGGCTAAGCGCCTCCTTCAGCCGATCTGTGGGGGAGTCGTAGAGTTTGTAGATCTTGGTTAAGTTTTGAATGCTAATTGCGACATCTTCTGCCATATCCGCCTGTCCATTCAAGTAAATTATGAGACTTCGTCGTAACCCGTTTGTAAATTATATCAGTTCTCTCCCCAGGCAGGGCTTTTATCAAGAGTGAATCTCGGATAATCGATCACGTCGATCCATCACCGGCTTTTCAAAATAGCGATAACAGAGCGCGGAGAGAGCTAATGAAATGATGAAGAACAACGTATAGGACATGTATCTCATTTCAAGACGTCCCTGCGTTACATATCTGTTAATCATATAAAAAATAGTACTATTGGATAGATAGAGTGAGTACGACCAAAGAGCCAAATTTCTGAATACCGCTGTTGCAAAAGATTCTCTGCTCACCGTCCACAGATCGCAATACGGGATAAAACAGACAAAACCAAAAGAAACAATGGTGAAAAGCCATACTCGACAGAAAATACTTTGATCAAGAGAACTACCCAAAAAAAGCCAGGAGGCCCAACCGATCAGAATCAGCCCCGGGATGAGCAGGGGCTTGGCAATATTTGGCCATATTGTGGGCCATTCACGTTTGACCCACGCTGCAAGCATACCAAACATGATGGCGTCCAGCCTCAAGACCATGATCTTGCGTACACCCTGATCCCAGGTCGGATTTTCAACATGTACATGGATGTAACGCAGGAGCGTCGGTCCGATTAAGAATACAAGACTCAGCAAGAGAAAAGAGCGTCGAATATCGAGACTAGTTTTACCTGAAAAGTATAATCCGATGGGGAACAGTAGATAAAACCACTCTTCTACCGCCAAGCTCCAGGACTCGGCGAAGAACGTTGGATGCTCCCACGCGAAATTTTGGAGAAACGGCAGGAACACCAAAAAATTCGGCAGTGTTGTTGACAGCAGCAAGGACACTATGCTGCTTACAAACAGGAACAGATAGTAGTTTGGGAGAGTGCGATACCACCGCCGCTTCCAGAAATAGAGCAATCCATTGAGCGATTCCAGACGTTTGTTAAGTTTGAGCAGAATCGATCCAATCAGAAAGCCGCTCAACACAAAAAAAAGTTCGACGCCGTAAAATCCACCGATACGACAAACAGTTACAAGCGGAACGTCATTGACAAGGAAATGTCTGCCATGGGATATGAGCACCAGAATAATTGCCATGGCCCGCAACACGTCGAGTCCAAACACGCGAGGTTCAGCTTGGGTCACAAGCATCCTCCTGCTGGAAAGTTGTCAAATACATTGGCACCACCATCTGCGGTTTAGAATGCTCAGGAACGTCGATTTTTCTCTGGCCGGACAGTGCCCAGCTTTAGAGAACATCTGCGAAATGCGGCCGAAGCCTGCGAAATACCACTGCACCGGCTACCAGAGTAAAACCGGTTATACCCCAGAACCAGAGGGTCATCCCCCAGTGCTCCCAGAACCACATTTTGTAAATGAAGCTTTCCCGATATCCTTGAATGATGTAGAAGGCAGGATTGAACTTCAAAAGGGAATGGTAGGCGGGTGGAAGTATTTTGAGGTCCCAGAAGATCGGAGTGAGGTAGAACCCCATCTGGAGAATGATGGTAATTAGAGGATTAAGATCGCGAAAGAAGATCACCACGGACGAGCTGAGCCAGGTAATGCCGACAAGCAGAACGATGGAGCAGAAAAGATAATAGGCAATCTGCAATACATAGATGTCAAAACTGAATCCGTAGATTAGAAACATGGAGAAAATGAGACCGATGAAGAAACAGTGGATAATGAAGGCTGAAAGGATCTTAACGATGGGGAGAATGCCGATGCTGAAGGCGACCTTTTTCACAATGAAAGAGTTTTGTAAAATGGAGTTGGTGCCGTTGATAATGCAGTCACTGAAGAAAAACCAGGGAAACATGCCGCAGACCAGCCAGAGGATATACGGATGCTGTGCTACCGGCTTGGAGTTAAAGCCGACCTGGAAAACAAACCAGAAAATACCGGTTAGTGCCAGCGGAAACAGAAAGGCCCAAAGAATGCCCAGGTAGGAGCCGAGATACCCGGATTTGAAGTCCCGTTTGGTCAGCTCTATGATGACGTTCCGGCGAGCGCAAAGTTCCGTGATGAAGTTGATAAACATCCTGATGCTTTGCATGAATCAAAAACCTCGATACGTACCAGTCTGGTGAATCAATTTTTGATAATATGACAGTTGCCTCAGGGAAACAATGCTTTTCTCATGGAGATACGGCCCTTTCTGAAGCGTTACCGGGCTCCGGTGTCCAGTAATTCGCTGAAGCTCAGACGGTATTTTTTCAGCAGGGCGGCAAATTCTCTGTTTGACAATTTGCGCGTACGCATGATGGCGGACCGTTTGTGCAGCATCCCAGGGATAGCTGCTGCTGCGTCACGGATGCCTCGTGCGAGTGCGTAGATGCACTGCCTGCGCGAACCGCTGGCGAGAAGTTCTCCTCCTGCCCCTTTGCCACCGAGGACGACAGCTGCCTGGATCAGGAAACGGGCAACGGTAAAGAACGGTAGGAGCAGAAGCCATGTGCGGGGAAATGTTTTGAGCGCCACCCAGTAGTGGTTTCTCTCCACCAGATAGAGTTTGAATGGGGAAAAGGTTCCGGCGGTCTGCGAGTACTTGTGCCGGACGACGGCGTCTCTGGCCAGCACCGCATCCCAACCGGCCAGGCGTCCACGCAACCCGAGATCGGTGTCTTCGCAGTAGGCAAAAAAATCTTCGTCGAAAAAACCGGTTTCATCCAGCATGGATCTGCGGTAGAGACCTACGCAGGCGGAGGTGGCCAATATTGGGGTGACGCGTTCAAGAGAGAGCGCTGCAAAGCTTTGCAACCGGTACGCACCCCGTGACATTCCGTCCCGGCAGACTTTGAGACCAATTGAGTCGATCCGGTCGCGATCATCGGAGGTGCAGATACGGCTGGAAACCATTCCTGCCCTGGGGTGGGCTTCCGCTGCTGAGATCAGTTCCGCCAGCCAGTCAGGCTCGGCACAGGTATCGTTATTGAGAGTGACAATGAAGGTGCCGGAAGCATGCTCAAGGCCGATGTTGTTGCCGGCGGCAAAGCCCCTGTTTTCTGGCAGGCAGACCAGTTTTACCCAGGGATGCCGCGTGCGGATATACTCGATGGACCCGTCGGTTGAACCGTTATCCACCAGAATGACCTCGAAATCCGTATCGGTCTGCTGTTCAAGACTTTCGAGGCAATCCGGCAAATGGCGCCTGCCGTTCCAGTTTGTGATAATTATTGAGGTGCGCACTATAAACTCACCGTTGCATCCAAATTTCATACGTCATGGTATAGGTGTTGCTAAATACGCTGAAATCATCTAAATTCCATCAATTAAATACGTTATAGCGTGGATATTGTGTGAAAGCACTTGTTATTGTACCGGCATACAACGAAGAGGCGAATCTTCCCTTCGTTCTGGACGATCTGCGGCAGTTTTCCGGTGATGTCCTTGTGGTCAACGACGGTTCGAAAGACGCTACCGAAGAAATTGCCAGGCAACTCGGCGTTGCCTGCGTCAGCCACCCCTGTAATCTTGGAATCGGTGGCACGGTCCAGACTGGTCTGCTTTACGCCTTGCGCAACGGATACCACTACGCCATTCAGTTTGACGGAGATGGCCAACACAGAGCCGACCAGATTGAAAAGATCGTTGCGCAGGTTGAGCGCGGGGCGGCTGATCTGGTGATTGGGGTCAGAACCCTCCCGGAAGGGTACAAGTGCGGCATATTCCGGAAGATGGGGAGCGTGTTGTTCTGTTTTTTAATCCGTTTTCTGACCGGTGAGCGGGTTGCCGATCCGACTGCCGGTTTTCGCTGTTACGGTCCTGCCGCAATCAAACTGTTTTCACTGTCATATCCGGATGATTACCCGGAAGTGGAGTCAATCGTCACCGCTTCCCGCAACGGTCTGACCATTGTCGAAGTCCCGGTTGTCATGCGCCAGAGGCAATCGGGGCACTCATCCATCAACCGGCGAAAGTCGGCTTACTACATGCTTAAGGTTTCCCTTGCGATGTGCGTTGAAGCCATGCGCAAGAAAATTACCTGGAAAGAAGTTTAGGCCGTGGATATCACCAGAGTTGTATCCATCCTTTTAAGCAGTTCCATATTTATCCTTGTCATCTGGCTCATTCGAGAGGGACGGCTCCGGGAAAAATATTCATTGCTCTGGCTCTGCACCAGTATTGTCATTATCGGTTTGTCGGTTTCCCGGCATGTGCTGGAAACCGTTGCCATTGCAGTCGGTATTTATTATCCGCCATCTCTGCTCTTTTTGCTTGGTCTGCTCTTCCTGCTGCTGGTCAATATCGGCTATGGCACCTCTATCTCCCGTCTCTCCGAGAGTAATCACAAGCTTACCCAGGAAATTGCGCTGTTGAAGAAGGCACTGGAGGATACGGACAAAAAGCGCCGGGAGACGGATACAAAAGCATGATTCCTCGCCGCCGGTTGCGCGCCGTCAACGTATGATGCCCGCCCGTTGCAGCTCTGCTGCCGCTTCGGAATTTGCGGGGTTGATCTGCAGGGCCCGGCGAAAATCGTCGAGCGCTTCAGACCGTTTTCCGGTTGCCAGCAGCGTCATCCCCCGGTTGAAATACGCTGTGTCATAGTCAGGATCGCAGGCGATCGCGCGGTCATACTCTTTCAACGCTTCATCATAGCGCTTCTGTAATGCGAATATATATCCGATATTACTGTGGGCAGCTTCCATATACGGTTTGATTCCAATTGCATGGCGATACTCGGTGAGCGCCATTTCGTACTGTTGTTTCAATTCATAAATCTTTCCGATATTATTGTAGACCTCAGCCATGTTCGGATCCACTGTCAGGGCGATTCTGAACTGCTTCAGAGCGTCGTCCAGACGTCCCGTCTGGATATATATCCGTCCAAGATTGAGGGATGAGAATGCCTGACCCGGCTCAAGATCGCTTGCAATGAGATACGCCGCTTCAGCGCCGGCAATATCGCCACCCCTTTCCCTGGCGCTGCCGAGATTGAGATATGTACGTCCCTTCTTCGGACTTTTTCTGACCGTATCCTCCCAGAGCCCCGCTTCATTTCTCCAGAGCTGATTTCTCATAACGGTCATTCCGGATAGAAGAATAATCACTCCGGCCAGAGCTGCCAGAACCGGTCCCCGAGGCCATCCGGGAAGCCTGGTTCCTCTCCCTCCCGCCAGGGAAACCGCAGCCGCGATTGCCATAAATAGCCCTGCCGACGGGAGATACATCCTGTGCTCGAAAATGACGTCGACAATGGGAATTATTCCGGACTCGATCGAATGCGTAATAAAAAACCAGAATATCCCGAAGGCGATTACCGTGAGCTGGGCTTGTGAATCGTCATGTGACATTTCTGCATGGCGGGCGCGGTACAGACAATAGGCTGCACAACCGATCAGAGAACAGAGCAGCAGTGCCGACAGCAGTACTTCGATGGAGAAAAAACTGTGAGAGACCGGATAGTCGTAGTCAACGTTCTGTCCCACGGGAAACAGTACAAGTCTGAGATAGGTAACCATGACCCGAAACTGTGTCGCCAGATAATCCCACCGCGACATATCGGTCTGAAGCCGTGACGCCTTGTCGAGCCGGTTCAGCACCTCTGCGATTGAGCGCCCCGGTAACAGTGACCACCAGATGATACCCGCGCCTGCTGTGCCCAGAAATCCAAGGGCTGTGAGCATGATTTTTCTCAGATTCTTTTTCAGAACGCTATTGAAAAATAACAGTTCGTACATAACTATGGCCAGAGGGAGAGTGTATGCAGTCTGCTTGGTCTTTATGGCGAGAAAAAACGAACAGATTGAGGCGGCAAACCACGCGCCGGTTACCAGGCGAGTATGCTGCCCGCGGCTACCGAGCCGTGCCTGCATGTAACTGGTGATGGAAAGGAGGTAGAACATTGCTGAAAGCGAGGCTAAACGCTGCACAATATACGTGACGGCCTGTGTCTGGAGTGGGTGGACGACGAACAACAGCGCTGCGAACAGCGCGATAAATCCTGTGCGGCTGCAGGTCATGTCAGTATGTTCGGAGAAGGAAGCACTTTTGAACGTGAGGATTACCAGCCGATAGACCAACAGTGCTGCCATCAGGTGTATCGCGATGTTTACCAGATGATACCCGGCTACGTTATAACCGTGATAATGATAGTTGAGTGCGAAGGTAAGATAGCCGACGTAGCGTGATATAAATCCGCCATATGCGCCGTACATTTTGGCGGAGTCCGGATGTGTAAAATAAGAAAGACTTTTTATGATGGGGATTTCCACCAGACTGGTGAAGTCATCGAAAAAAAACGGCGCATCCAGTGTGTTCAGGTAGATAAGTACGCCTAGAATTGAAATGAGTAAAACATGTGCGGATCGTCTGCAAAAAATGTCCATGTCAGGTTCCTGCCGCCAGGTTGTAAATGTTATCTTTTTGTACGTGCTTGAATTGAATCAAGCAGTGAACGGGCATTTATCGCATCCAGCGGGAGCAGCTGGCGGTACTCCTGATAGGCAAGTTCGTTGTTTCCGCCCAACAGATAGGCGTAGCCGAGGCGGAAATGGCTTTCCGCATCATTCGGGTTGAGCCAGACCGCTCGGCGGAACGCCTCAATTGCGCCAACGTTGTTCCCGGCCATCTGGAGGGAGTTGCCAAGATTCCTGAAACCCTCTCCCCCCTTCGGATTGATCCGCACCGATTCCTTAAAGTGGAATAGGGCCTCATCATTGCGGTTATGCTGTGAAAGCAGTATGCCCATGTTGTTATGCGCCAGCCAGTTCCGTTCTACTACTGCCAGCGCATGGTCAAACAGAGCGTAGCTGGTTTGCCAGTAGCGGATTTGGCTGCTGGTAAGAAGTGACAGGATGACCGTGCCTACGATAGCGCCAGCGGTAATAAGCCGTTTTCCCATAGACCATGAATCTGCCAGTTCCGACCCTCCCCAGACGATCAGTACAAAAAGCCCTGTGAGCGGAACATAGGTATAGCGGTCCGCTAGCGCCTGGCTTCCGATGCGAATAAAGCCGATTACCGGTAACAGGGTAATCAGGTACCAGAACCAGCCGAAAAGCAGGTACGGGCGTTTTGACCTCTGTGTTACGACCAGAGCGGTTATGGCCGCAAGAAGAATAACAGCTCCTGCAACTTTGATCGTTGTGACGCCCGATGCTTCGAACGGGTAGAACAGGGCAAGATCTGTCGGCCAGAGCATGAGCAGCAGATATTTTACATACGAGATCACGGCATTTCCGGCAGAGAACAGCGCGGTCTGACCGTCACCATGGACAACCGCTCCTGCTGATTCCTGAGCGCGGATGGTGATAAGAGATGCTACCGCAGACAGGGCCAGGAGAGGGCTCTTCTCCACCACCAGCTGTTTGATGCTGGTGCGGTCGGAATTGCTCCCGTCCCGGCGTAAGCTCATACGTTTCAACGGCCAGAAATCAATCAGCAACAGGGTAAGTGGAAGGGTTACCAACATCTGCTTTGCCATAAGACCCAGAATAAAAAAAACGGCAACCGGAACGTAGCGCCTTAAAGACGGCTTTTTTGTGTAACCGGTATACGCCCATATGGTAAGCAGCCAGAACAGAGTGGAGAGGACGTCCTTGCGCTCGGCAATCCAGGCAACGGACTCGACATGGAGGGGATGGAGGGCAAACAACAATGCTACGAACAGGCTCCTGCCGATAAATCCGGTCAACCGGTACAGGACAGTGCAGAGCAGCAGCGAATTCAAGGTGTGGAGGAGCAGGCTGGTGGCATGATGCCCTGCGGGGTTCAGATTGAACAGCTGAATGTCAAGCATATGCGAAAGCCAGGTGAGTGGATGCCAGTTGGCTGCGTAAAATGTGGTGAAGGACCAGATGAAACCGTTTAACGTTACGCCCTGGCGAACCGTACGGTTGATCGTTACATACACATCGTCATCAAAGTCGATAAAGCCGTTCAGCAGCACCGGCCGGTAGACTATGGCAGTCACTGCGGCAATCAGGAGCAGGGCCAGCGGTAGCCGCCACTTCGCAAAAAAACGATGAGAGATGAGAGATGAGGGACGAGAAAAACTCATGGAATCCTTATTATGGCTATTTTTATCCCTCATCCCTCATCCCTCATCAGTCTATCTATACCATTCCGGGGTGGCGTGCATGAGAAACCAGGGGAAATCGTACGATATGAACACCAGGGCCGTTGCCAGAGCCAAAGAATATCGAATGTAATCAGCGCGAAAAAGATTCAGCAGGTAATAGCAGGCAAGGATATAAACAGGGCCTATTACGGGGAACAGGTAGCGCCCCTGCAGCGTTATTCCCGGGGTGCCATAGTAAAGATACGCGCTGTAGTTTATCTTGTACATAAGGAACCCTGCATAGAACAGCGCAATTGCTCCCAGACAGGGGGGAAGCCATCCCGAGTCCCGCGGTCGCCAGCGCAAGAAAAACCCAAATAATGAGAGCGATACCATCAGGTAGATCGGAATGAGGTCGCGGGCGTTTTTATACATCGGCAGGTGCCCTTTAATCCCGAAAGTGGTGGACATCATCTGTTCGAACCAGACTTTGGCATAAGATAACGGTCCCATCCAGAGCCGGGGATTCCTCTTCAGGTTTTCATAGTTCATCAATAGATAGAATGTATCGGCCTTATCTCCGGGATGCTTTATTTCTCCGGTCATCACAAGTGCATCCATATATGAAATCCGGCCTTCGCTGTACTCCCTGAAAACAGTCTCGCGCGCGACAATACGGTACTGGGTTGCAATGTTTGCCGGAAAAACGTCCGACATTGAGGGGGTGAGAGTCTCGAAGTGGAGATAGTTACCGGCGTACAGATGGAGGTTGAAGGCCAATGCGATGACAATCATCAAGGCCAGCAGCCGCTCTTTAAATCCTGACGTCAGAAAATACGTCTTCAATGTGGCGGGGAAGATGGCCACTCTTCTGAATTCGTGCATAAACAGCAACAGATTCAGCGCCAGAACCAGCGGCAGGAAAGTGACTTTTGTCAGACTTCCCGCAAGTTGACACAGTATTGCAGCGGCAAGCATGGTGCCGGAGCGATTGGTGAAAAATGCCAGTAGATAATAGATTGCCATGGCTGCCAGGAGATTTACCAGGTTGTCATAGGAGACTGAAGCTGACAGAAATGTGAACATGGCGGTATTGGTCATGGCGACCAGCAGCAGAAGATCGGCAAGCCGGTCATGGGTCAGGAGGAGTAGCGTGCGCCGGACAAAAAAGATTGTTCCAAAGGCCAGTGGAATGTTGAAAAGTCGGAGGTAGATCAGGTCAGAGATGCCGAAAACATTGAGATAGAGCAGTTTGCCCATAATCCAATAATAAAGCCAGGCGGTGTTGGTGACCAGGCCAAACTCGTACGTTGCAGACGAATTTTCCGGAAGCAAAACTACCTGGGAAAAGATTTTGCAAAGTCCTGCGTGCGTAACCTCGTCAGGTGGTACGAACGAAGCGACATTCAAGGCCAGAAAAATCATCCGGACGCCGAAATAAGCCATGAGAAGCCATGTTGACCGGATCAGGAAAGGTGCTGAAATAAAACCATTTCCCCCGGTATCCGGTGTTGTTGTCACGATATGTTTGAAGCCCTGCTGTTTCTCTTCCGTTATTGTTTCTGGGGACACTTTGCTTGCCTTTGAAATAAATAATAAGTGCAAAAGTAGCATCTTGACGCAAAATAGTCAATTTTGTACTCCTGGACAGCATCCGCTGCTCAGGGCATTGCAGAAAAACGCTTTATCGGCGATCTGATTTGTGCTATATCTCCCCACAAAAATACATTGAATAATGTCACAAGGAGTTAATAATGAAGCAAAAGGTGTTTTTAATTGGAATGTTAAGTATGCTCTTGGCAGGGGCCCTTAATTGTCATGCTGCTGATTGGATCAAAAATAATGCGGATATTCCGAATAAGAATCTGGATTCGAACTTCTATGACTCAAAAAGCGTCAAAGTCCGCGATAAAATTTTACACTGGACGGAGAAATTTGTTTTGACGAGTTTTGGATCAAAAAGCTATACAAAGCATCTCCTTCAGTTTCCGGTATGCCAGAAAAATATATCAAGCATGGGGGATGTTACTCATCATCAGCTGGATTTCGAAATCCAAAACGGCAAATTCAGAACCGTTGCCAAGAGGAACTATAACAAAGATAATAAAGTTATATGTACGGATAAAGATATGGGCGCAGAGCTCAACAAGTCATGGCAGGACATCCCATATCAATCCCCCATGTATTTCAGGGAATATGAACTGGTAACGAAATATAAACTCGGAAACATCTGAGTTGCAGTTTGAAATGTGTGCCTGTCCGATAGCCGGGACAAATTCCCGGCTATCGTTCGTTAAACTCCTCTATCGTATCCACCAGAGAACTCCATGACATGTTTTGAGATGCAAATGTTGAAATGTTATCTGAGAAGTTGATCTGTTTATTGGCCAAAAACCAGAGTATTCCGTCGGCAAGAGTTTGTGGGTTGTTTTGCGCGACAATCTTGCCGGTGCAGCCATCCTGAATGACCTCATAAAACCCCCCGACGTTTGTAGCGAGAACAGGTTTTCTGAACCCGTATGCAGTCGCAATAACGCCTGAAGTTATGGACTGTCTGTAGGGAAGCACGACCAGATCAGCCCAGGAAAAATACTGGCTCATCTCGTTGTCAGGAACATATGTATCGATGATTTCGATATGTGAGGAAATGTGGAGCTTGTCGATGAGCTCAACATAGTGGTCTTTATCGTGCCAGAATTCGCCAACTATTTTGAGCGTAATATCATGGTGTTTCAGGATGGCAAGAGCTTCAAGAAGGATATCAAGTCCTTTGTAAGGCCGGACAAAACCAAAAAAGAGAAGGTGCATGGCGGTGTCATCTCTTGCATCTACCTTCACATCATACTCAAATAGGGGGAGAAGGTGCTTTTTGACTTCAGCCCTGGGTGCGATTTTTAGAAGTACACTCTTTTCCTGTTCGGAATGAACAATAAATGAATCAACGGTTCCGAGAAGGAGTTTTGTCAAAATGTTTTTCAATCGGTTCGTTTCATGCTCAAATACATTTATGCAGATAAAAACGACCCTGATGCCGTCTCTTCTCAACGCAGAGAGCAGATAGAAGTACAGAGGGGCCCAGTAAGTCACCCACCATGGCAGAACTACAATGTCAGGTTTGAATGCGGAAATGGTTTTTGCTGTTTTAAACCAGGAGTAAATACTGACCGAATCAATATCGTACGTAATGGTATGAAATTCTTTTACTACCGTATCTTTTGAAATTTGATCGTCAATCTGGCTTTTCTTGCCGAATAACAGCTCCGGATACTGCCTTTTGTAGCTCAGGAGCAATAAATCGTGTCTTTTATCGAGCTCTTTTGCCAGAGAATAACAGTATTTCGCTATTCCCCCCCGAAATGGGGGGATTGGGGCGACCAGGCAAATTCTCATGACGTGGTCTCTTTATCTATGGATTGTTTTCCCGTCATGATCTCAATCCGGCTCTTGAACAGTTTTCGAAAGTGTTCTCCATTCAACAACTCCAGATCCTTCTTCCGAAAACCCCGGTTCATCCAAAGCGAACGGCACACCGAGCAGATTACGGTTGCAAGAATAACAATCGGTTTTCTCCGCGCAAGAAATGGTGGCAATCGTTCCCGGCAATAGATGCTGCATGACGTGACGATTCTGGTCAGCGGCGCCCAGTCAAAATAGTGCACGGCCAGTCGGAGCGCCTCTTCACTGTTGCGATAGAGGCTCTTGTCAAGAATGGTCTTTGACGACTCATGAAGACGGTATTTTGAAAGAAACTCGGGGAGATAGCGGCATGTGAAGTGATTTCCGATCCTGAGCCAAAGGTCGAAATCCATGGCAAAATGGAGTGTGTCGTCCAGTCCACCAACCGAGTCGAAGACTTCTTTCCGGAAAAAGGTGGACGACTGACAGATGAAATTGAACCAGGCCAGTTTGCCGTAGTTGAATTCTTCCGTGCGGTATCTGCCGATGATGGCGCCGGCTGCATCGCAATAATGGGCTTTGCCATACAACAGCCCGGTTTCCGGATAGTCGCAAAAAAAGGCGGCAACGGTCTGTAATGTTCCCGGCAGGTAGGTGTCGTCGGAGTTGAGCCAAGCGCATATCTCCCCTTCCGCTATTCGGAACCCTTTTGCCAGGGCATCGGTCTGCCCCTGGTCCTTTTCGCTCATCCATCGGAATGTTATACCTCGACAGGCAAACGCCCGCTCTCCCGTTCTCAACAACGCATCATAATATTTTATGATATCGACGGAATTGTCCGATGATGCTCCGTCAACAATAATGTAATCGATTATAAAATTACCGGCCTGGCTGATAACGCTTTCGATCGTCTCGGCCAGGAACACCCCTTGATTGAAGGAGGGAGTGACTATGGAAATTGTAGGGATTTTCATAGAGCTGCCAGTTCGCGATAAAGTTCAAGATGCCGGTTCGCCACATTCTCTATGGCATACACATGTTCGATTTTCCGGCGGGCATTACGGGATAACTCCTGCCAACGATGTTCATCCTCCAAGATCCAGGCTATTCCGCGGGCCAGATCGGAGGTCTCGTACGGTTGTGACAGGTAGCCGTTCTGCCGATGGTCGATCAGGTCGGGAACACCCCCCTGATCAAAGGCAACGCATGGCGTGCCGCATGCCATTGCCTCCATAACGGTATACCCGAGACTTTCCTGGATGGAGGGCAATACAAAAACGTCCGCTGCCGAGTAGAGGTGAGCAAGGGTCGCATCGCCTGATTGCCAGCCGAGATAATGGGCCTTGAAGCCGAGGCTTGAAAGTTTGTCCTGCTCCGCTGAACCAAAGACGATCAGCTCAACCGGACCATTTTTCGGCGTTGCGGCCAGCTCCCGCAGTGCCTCGGTAAGGAGGTGAAATCCCTTGTTCCGGTCCCGCGTGACTGACGCCGCACCGAACAGAATCAGCTTTTTGTCATGGGGCAATGAGAAGCGTTCACGGGCGGCATGTTTTTCAATCGGTTTGTAACTCTGCACATCGATACCGTTGGGAATCACTTCAATGCGGGTCTTATGAAAAAGCGAGCTTGCCCGTGCACACGTGGCCATCCAGTTGCTTGGAGCGATTATCGTCAGATTCAGGCCGTGCCAGGCCTTTTTTTTTCTCCGCCATATCCAGTTGGACAAATCCTCCTCCCGGCTTGAACCGAGAACCGGGCATGCCCCGCACGATTCCCGGTAGCGGGTGCAGGCGCCGGGGATGTAGCAGCCGCCGGTAAAGGCCCAGGAGTCGTGCAGAGTCCAGACAATCGGTACGGAAACGCGGCGTAGCGATTCAAGACGCATCATCCGGGCTACCCAGTGGAGGTGGAGGATGTCCGGCGCTCTGTCTGCTACGTGTGCCAACAGCCCATCCGGAAGAAAGGCGGCACAAAAAGGGCCGTTCATTTTTCCCGGGGTGAGGCCTGACAGGAGTTGTTCAATGGTCGGTCGTGCAAAACCGAATGCTTTCCCGAACAGTGAACAGGGACCATCAACCATGGAGGCGTCGCCATATTTCCTCTGCACGGAGAGCCGGGCGTCGGCGCCTCGTGCATGGACGCCCTGCAGCAGGCGGGTGGCTGCTTGCGCAGCCCCTCCCTCGATATCGGCGCCGTTCAGATACAGTATCTTCATCGTGTCAGGAACCCGCGGAGTTGTGTGGCGAACATCTCAACCGGCCAGTTACGCACCAGATGGCGCGGAATCTGGTACGGATCGGTCCAACGGTGAGCCTGGCCGGGAAAATTGAAGTTTGCAGCAGCCTTGACGAACCCAACGTCACGGCACAATGCGATGCTTTCCTTCGTATATTCGTCCCGGCGGCCGAAAGGGTAGGAGAAAACCGTTATTTTTTGTCCAAGCCATGTTTCCAGCTGTTGCCTGGATGTGGTCATTTCTTCCCGTTGTGCTTCAACCGTAAGAGAAGAGAGCCTGGTGTGCGTCACCGTATGGGCTCCGATAGTAACACGGCTGCTTTCGGCAAGCAGGCGTAATTCTTCGACAGTCATGGCCCGGTGGATATTGACGGGCGTGGTCTCCGTCCCTGCCCACCGGTGCAGTTGCATCAGCCAGAGATCCCGTTGTGCGGCAGTACCAGCGTTCATCAGACGTACGATGCTGTTGTAAAGTTCCTGTCTCTCCCGGTCAGTGGCGGTTGACCATGTTCTTCCGTACCGTTTGTCACTCAGGGTAAAGCTGGACGGGAGGCTTTGCTTCTCCAGGAGGATGTGTTCCAGTTCGTGCCACCAGAATTCCGCCCCGGTACCGATTGTTCCGGTGCTGATGAAGAAGGTTGCCGGTACTCCCGTTTCCTCAAGAATAGGTAATGCTTCCAGTAGATTGTCGGCATAGCCGTCATCAAAGGTTATTGCCACGGCGGGTTTCGACGCCTTTGCCCAATCCTCCTCAAACCGGACTATCGGGAAATTGTCCTTCAGGTGTTGCATCTGTGCCCGGAAATTGTCCGGTGAAACGGCCAGCATTTCCGGGTCGGAAATGAGTGTGGTGACGCGGTGGTACAAAAGCACCACCACGGGAGGGTCAACGAGGTTGAGCAGACGGTTAACGGGTGTGCAGACCGCCGTTCGCAGTGCTCTCCGGAATGTGGGGGCGATAGCCTTCATGGTGGTGCGACTCTCGTTTTATTGGCATAGATATAATAACCAAGTTCGTGATGGTGATATTCCGACACTTTGACGAAAGGTGAATCGGTAACAACGGCAGCGTGAAATTCAGGATTGAAATAAATGATTACGGCTTTTCTGGGTTTTGCTGTTAAAGAAACAGAGATATTTCGTATAACAGCGCTCATAACAGTTAAGGGAAACGGACTGAAAAAATAGAAATAATTGTAATCATCAAGGTCGGTGAAATCGGCGGCGTCACTGACTGTCGTGGTTATAGTGCCGATCTGTAGTTTCCTGAAATTATCCTCTGCAATGGCAACCAGTTCCGGTGACAGTTCGACACCGGCAATTTTTGAAAAAGGATATCTGGCGAAGGTGATGAGTGCGCCACCTTTGCCGGACCCGAAATCGACGATGGCATCTTTTGGAGTTATCTTCATATCTCGGAGAACCTTTTCAAGATGAAGTCCACCCGAATTGGCGTAATAATGACTCCGCTCTTCCGGGAGATTCAGCTCGTCGAGATACGCGTTTTTCAGATCTATTTTTTGAATATGAACTCGGATGCGGAAGATGAATTCACGCCATTCACCATGGAGTAACAGGGTAAGAGCGTTTAGTATGTCAGTAGATAATGACATGGCACGGTATCCCCGGTTGGTTAGTCTACGGACGACGTAGGAATAACCGTCTAATTACCTTGTTAAAATATTTGAATACGATGAGTGAAACGAGAAGATTACATTTTACTGTTATGTAGAGATTCGTTACGGCTGAAGAATTATTTTGCAGTAACAATTCTTGAATAAATCGGGAAAATAATAGTAGTCTTCTTATACCTTTTAGTTTTTCATAGTCACTGAAAGAAAGGTCTATCTTTGTTTCTCTCCAGGCGACCCATTTTTCAATGAGCTCTGAAGGCCGTAAATCCGATAGATTAGCCAGGATTGCATAATTTCTGGGGTACATCAGGAATGCTTCTCTCGACAACTGTTTGGCCTTCATCATATCGCTATAGGAAAAGGTTTGCGTCTGAATCACAAGATGTGGAGGCGTTACATGAAATAGCATACCATGCTGATCCGCATTCTCGTAAAGAGCAGTGCCAGGCAAAAGTTGCAATTCAAATGCCTGTAATGTGGTTGGTGCAAGATGTAACACATAATCCATAGAGTTTTTAAATGAACTCAAATCATCGCCTGGAAGGCCGATTATTAACTGGATAACGTATTGTATTTTACTCTTTTCGAGAAACGAGATCCCTTCCTCAAATTTGGTAAAATTTGTTTCTCTTCCTATGTTTTTTGATGTTATAGGATTTGTCGACTGGAGTCCAAATTCCACGAAGTCAACGCCCGCCTTCTCTAATAAATCGACGGTTTCCCGGTCTAATAATTCAGCCCGCAATTCTGTACTGATAACAGTATCTTTATTGATAGAACCGATATATCGTAATATCTCTTTGGCCCTTTTTCCGTCGAGATTAAAAGTCGAATCCGCCAGGAAAAGTCGCTTTACGCCAGAAGTAATTAAATAATGGAGGTCTTTTTTTACTCTTTCCAATGAAAAATATCGTACTGATTTGAAATTTTTGTGACTGTCACAAAAAGCACACTCGAATGGACATCCTCTTTGAGTTTCGATAAGTATTGAATGTGATTTATCGCCAATGCCTTCATTGAATGGTGAGGGTATATCATCCAGGTTTTTTATCAATGGCCGTGATTCATTGGATTGTATTTTGCCATTGGTTCTATGGCTAATCCCTTTTATTTCTTCAATAGCAGGACCGTAATTTAAATAATATTTCAACAACTCGGCAAAGGTTTGTTCTCCTTCGCCCCGAACGATTACATCAACCCATTCGTTTTCAGTTAAGACACTATCGGCTGTATAGGTTACCTGAGGACCTCCGAGAACTATTTTTACAGCAGGACTCAATTTTTTTAACAGGTTGGATATGAGTAATATTTCCTTTGTATTCCAAACATAGCAGGAAAAACCTATCAGATCAGGACTATCTTTTAATAGATCATATACAACGTGGCTTGAATCCTCCTCAACACTGTAATCTTTAATTGAGATAGTAATATCATCAGCCAACTCCTTATTGGCGTAAGCTTTGAGATAATGTAAAGAGAGCGGGTAATAATAATTCGGATTGAAGTCGGTTGTTCGATAGAACGAGACTAGAATTGCCTTCATTTTGATTCGCTCATTATCTGCACTCAGTTTTATCATTGTTCATGTCCTTCATTACCGTCACCCCGTCTGCTCAATAAAAAAAGGCTCGAAAACTTCCTTGATACCCGTTTTTAAAAAAGGTAACAAACACAATGGGTTTGACACGCTTTATTTCATAGCACAATTTTTACTCAAATAATACGCCTTTTCTCAAGACCCGAGTTTCACTGAAATTGGGCATATTGTTATTGTACATCTGTTAATTACGGGATAGAAAGAATTGCAGAAGAACCTCTCGATATGCAACTTGGTAAGGGACAGTTTATGGAAATTGCGACCGAAGTATACAAACATCTTCTAGCGTCAAGCGGTTATAAGAGTAAACTTTGGTATATATTGAGACAAATTCTTATAAAACTACGATTTGATCCTGTTTGTACGTTACCAATACATGGCAGAGAACTTAAAATTCCATTTTCCCACCAGTTGCCTGCGATCCTAAAATATTGCCGGCATTATGATCAACTCCCATCTCGAATCAGCACATTTATCCATCAAAATAACAAACATCTGATCTGTATTGATGTTGGTGCCAATATAGGAGACACGATAGCCGCCTTTTACTCAGATGAAGAGGATGTTTTCCTTGCAATTGAGCCAAATCCCTATTTTAACAAGGTATTGACGGTTAATTGGGCGTGGAACAATAATGTCACCGTGATTTCAGAGGTTTGTTCCTCTGAAAGTGGCGTTGATACATTTACTATTATAGACGGAAAGAACGGTACATCTTCAATTGTAACTGCTGAGAATGGTATTAAAATGTGCAAAATGACATTGGATGATATAGTGAAAAGCTATCCATCTGCAGCTGATGTTAACGTTATAAAAATTGATACGGATGGACATGATTTAGACGTAATTGCAGGAGCTGTTAAAACAATATCTAAAAATAGGCCTGTTGTCCTCTTTGAGTGTGAGGTTATTGATAACAATTACATCCATAGTTGCACCAAAACTCTAAACACTTTTAAGTCGATAGGATATTCATCCTTTTTACTATACGACAGTAGGGGGAATTTATTGGGTATTCACTCATTGTCTGATTTGTCTTTGTTCAGAGATCAGCTCTTAATGCAAATTAAAGAGTATACTCACGACTTTGAAATACTGCTAATGAGAAATGAAGATATATTTACATTTTACCAAATAGAAAACGAATTCTTTTCAAGCGTGCTTGTTTAGGCGCCGGGTTGCAAGCCACGTCATGTTGAACTGCCTACCTTACGCGGCCCCCGCCGCTTTCCGGTCAAGGCAGAATGCAGTTGCCGCCACACATCGATAAAGAGCGGTGGGACCCTCTCCTTAATCCATTGAATCGCTCGCTTTTTTCCGGATTCAGCCAGGTTGTACATGCCCCACATGGTCTGCTCGACTCTACCCGAGAGGTGATCCGGCCAGATGCGAATTTCATAACTCGCTGTGGGGGTGGCTCGCCAATGGGCCTTGTATGGCTGGTCGCCGCGCGAGAGATCAAACGATTCGCACCCATTCGTGATGGCAATCTGTAGTGAGGCCACCATGGCAAGATTACCCGGAGGAATATCGGTAACGGAAGGATCCATACCTGCCAGATATGAATAGACCGTTTTTTTGTCAATGAATTGGTACTCTACAGCGATGGGTTTGCCATCGTATTCCAGCCAAATGAGAAGTAATTGATTACGCTTCAGCAACTCCAGAGCAACCGTTTCGTGAAACGCCCGGAACTGTTGGTCACTAAAGCAACCGAGCGGCTTATCAGGCTCCCCCCAGCGGGTGCCATGAAGGTGCAGCAGTATTTCAAAGCCACGATGGAACTCCGCCCTGTTTGTTACCGTATGCACCCGTACCAGTCCCGACTCGAAATAGCGTTGCAGTTTGCGGCACCGTTTACGTTGCAGCCGGGAAAGCATCAGCAGGTACTCTTCCCAGGTTGCCGGAAGCGCTATTTTCCAACAGTTATGGAGTGGCTTCCTGAGTGCCAGACACCCCTTTTCCAGCAGGCATGTTACCGTAGCGTTAATGGAAATATCATCAGCATCGACTGAATCAAATTGCACGCAGTTCCAATCAGGTTTCAAGGTGAGAAGAAATTGAGCCGCCGCCTTGCTTACCCGGTTTTCCCACCCGGCCGCGGCAAGCCATGTTGTGTGGTTGGTTGAGGCCTCACCCGAACCGAGAAGGCAAATGGTCCTGCGTTTTCCCACGATCCGGATATAGAGCGGTGCCAGACCAATCAGCAGGCCACCCGGTTCGTGGAAAAGCAGCACGCTCAACTCATCGTCCCGCTCGGCATAAAACTGCCACCAGGAAATAAACCATTCCGGTGACTGCATTGGAGAGTCACCCGCTAATGCCCGCCACGCATCCAGAAAGTCCACTAAATCAGATAGACAACGGATTTGAGTCGTTTTAGGAGGTGTACTTTCCGCTATATCAAAAGCTCCATCACTCACCAGTAACAACTTCTTTCTATCTTATCCTTATTTGCCGGTGTTTCTGTTGGCAGAGGTCTAACCCAGTGTTCATTGAACAGTTTTGCCGTGCTGTCAGCATACTCCCTTTCCCATCTTTTCCCCTTTATACCAAAGAGTATCTGCGTTACTCCGCCAAGATGGATCGCCTGTTTGTCTAGTTGCTTGGCAAACGATGCTAATGGGAGGCCGTACGCGCCCGCTCCAATAATGCAAATATCGAAATCAACGTTTGCTATCTCATCGCACATGTGGCGATAGGCATCGAACCAGGTTACAAAATCTACCGGCGAGCCGGCAATCGACTGCACGGTCTTAACGGTTTTCAGTTCAAAATCGGGAAGAACTTCAGGATCCGGAAAGAGAAGTTTCCGTCTTTCCGTATACTGTTTTCGTATGGATTCGACAAACGGATGCACAACCAGTACTTTTTTCCCGGCTAACTGGCTGCTCCAGGGATTGTTGAAGCGGAATGGTTCGAGGCAGTCGAGATCAACCAGTTCCGCATTTGGACAATAGGTATTACAGACCACATCCTCATATTGGTTGAACCAGACCCCCATGATATCAACGTGCGGCAGATGCTCCAAGTACAGTTCCGCAAAGGAGTCAAGGGACGTGTCGTCGACCGGAAAAAAACCGGCGGGGTTGGCCATTGTCGTTTTTATCTTCCCGCTGTAACTCTTCTTTTTGCCGGATCTTTTTTCCAGATAAAAGCGGAGACAGGATAACTCCACCGAGCCAATCCGGGCCGCGAGCATTGGCTTATTCCGGGAGACCAATGCGGCAACGCTGTCGTGCCCTTCCTGGCCGAAACCTATGTTCCGGTGGTAGCCGCCTCCGCGCCATTTGATCAGGTCATCCTTGGTAATGGTCACAAGGTGCAGATTCTGCAAGGTGTCGAGAAGGCGGTCGATGCGCAGCAGTTCTCGTTTTATGCAGTCGTTGAGAGAGTTCATAGTTTCCTTCGTCCATATTTCCGGATCGCGATCATTCGTTTGGTTTTGCCAAACCAAGAAAGGCCCTTTTATATAGCTCAAACAGGTCTCTCCGTAACAGGCAGGGAATGACTACGACAGATGCCCCCTGGGCAAGCAGGTATGAAAAAGCGGCGCCCATGATCCCGAATTTCCTGATCAGGATCAGGTTTGCAACGATGCTGATCAGCGCCGCCAGGAATGTTCCGATCAGGTTCACAATCCGGACGTTATCGTTGACCAACCACAAGGATTGGGCCAGTCCCTGGAAAACGAAGACAATCACAAAGACAAGAACGCTCAGCACACCTGCCGATGACCGGTATTCAGCACCGTAGAGAAACCCCACTATCCAGGGGGATGCCAACGCGGTAAGTCCTGCCGCAATGAATGCCACAATAGCAAAAAAACGGAATAGTATCACCAGGGCATCCCGATATTCCGCTTCACCACGGCTTTTTTTTCGGGCGACGAACGGCGCCAGGCTGGCGACCAGAGTCGCAGGAATGACGTTCCATACCTGGGACAGGGTGAGTGCCACCGCGTAAATGCCGAGTTCACGTTCGCCGAGCATTTCCTTGAGCATGATCTGGTCGATTCTCATGTAGGCGGTAATCATTACTCCGCTCCCCATAAACGGCCAACAAAGGTGCAGGAGCCTTTTCGCCTGAACCATGTCGGCCCGCCAACGGCCATCGGTCGGAAAACGCCGATAAGCAACAATCAGGGCCACTGCCAGTGCGGCAGATTCAAGGCAGATTACCCCGGCGAAAGCAATCAGCGGAGCCTTGCCGAGCAGTAGAAGAACCCGTATGCCATTGGAGAAAAAATAGGAGACGGACTTCGCAAGGACTGTCCGCTTGCTCTGGCTCTGGCTCGCAAACCAGAGGTCAATCGTGTCGGATGTCTGAAAGACCAGCATGGCGCCCACAATTATTACCAGCAGACAGAGCTGCCTGTCGTCCGGATGAAACAGGTACATCAGGATTGAGGCGGCCAGCCAGCAGATGACGCCGATGATAATTCGGAGCCTGAGTGAGGTACCGAGGATAACGGCTGCATCTTCCTGTTTGCGGGCAAGATCCCGCACGATGAAGCCATCCGCTTCGAGACCGGCGATGACCTGGAAAAAAGCGATAAAGGCGATGATGTAGGCCAGTTCCCCGAACTGGGTCGGGCCGAGATAGCGTGCAACCCAGGCGCCAACGGTCACCCCGATCAGCATCCGGAGGACCCGGTCGAACAGCAGCCAGCTGGTGTTTCCAAGAGCTCTTCGGATATGGGGATTCCCCTCCAGCCATTCCCGGATAATGCCGGGCAGATATTTTGTCCACCAGACATTCATTCCGTAGTTTCCGGTAAATTCAGAAGAAAGCGCCATCCAGACACTACGTCAATTGTCCCGAAGTCGCCGGCTATTTTCTCTTCTTCGGCACTGGTCACGATAGTGCCTGAGGTCAATTTCAGCTCGATCATTGCCTCGGTAAGCGCTGCAATTTCTCGTTTCCGAGTTTGCGGTTCAGCCATTGAATCACACACCTGAACCAACATCCGGGATCGATCATTCCTCTGAACGATGAAATCGACTTCCCGGCCACCTTTGGTTTTGTAATAGAAAATATCCGGGGTGATTCGCCGTAGCGCTGTAAACACAAGGTTTTCGAGGAGATGGCCGGAATTGACCAGGATACCGGAGCAGACCGAAGTCACCAGCGCATGGTCGATGCAATAGATCTTTTTTGGATTGGTGTTAGCTCGCGCCAGAGATGCATCATAGATGCGCACCGTGAACAGGAAATAGGCGTCCTCGAACCACTCCAGATAGTCGGACACTGCGGATTTAGGCGCTTTGTGTCCTAATGATTTCAGGTAACCGGTGAGACTGTTAATGGAATAAAGGGAGGCGGTATTATCCACGAGACGATGAGCCAGGTCCGCAACTGCCCTGGGATGGGCAACATCATGGCGTTCGACAAGATCGCGGAACAGCACGGCATTGAAGTATTCCTGATGTGTTCTGATCCGCAGAGGCCGGTCGAGTCCGGCTGTTTCTGGGAATCCCCCGGTTTCCCAGTACTCTGAGAACGCTTTCTGGATAAAAAGACGCTTCCTGCCGGACAGGGGGCCGTCGCAATCAACGTCTTTGAAGTCGAGGAACTCCCTGAATGAGAAGGGGAATACCTCCCATGAAAGCGCTCTGCCGCGCATCTGCGTGGCAATTTCTCTGGAAAGCATCTGTGCGGACGAGCCGGTTATATAAACCTCACATTTTTCCGTGCGCATCAAGCGGTCTACGAAGGGTTCCCAGCCGGCCACGACCTGTATCTCATCAAAAAAGCAGAAGATCTTTTCCGTATATTTCTTTTCAGGATAGAGTGAAAAATAAGCTTCCAGAATCACACCTAATCCGCCGTGTTGCAGATTGTGCAGGCGGTCATCAAAAAAATTCAGATAGAGGATGTTCTGACGAGATACACCGGTTTCAAGCAAACGCCGCATAAGCTGGAACATGAAGGTCGATTTTCCGCAGCGACGTACGCCGATACAAACGGTCGCCTTCCCGATGACCGGCGCGACCATGATGCGGCGGGGAACGCCGGTTACCTGCTCACTATCCTGAAAGTCCAGGATGATTTCTTTTAGTGTTTCCAACATGGAATTTCTCGTAACCGGTATATTTTGTTTCCGGATTCAGGCTGAATCGGTAATAAATATATCCAGTTCAGGTTTAATTTACAATTGGTTTTCTAAAGTGCTGGGAGTAGAGCCTTCGATGTAATTTCTTGCCGGTGTCTGCTTTTATAAATGGTATATCTCTTCCAGTACTTCCAAATAGCGCTCTCTGAAATGCTCGACCCGATATTCCGGACGCAACCCTCGAACCGTTTGCGGACCTCTCAGTTCCGCGACGATGGCCTCGGCCAGGGCGAGGTTATCTCCATAAGGCACGAGCCTGCCATATTCCCCGTTGCACAGGATTTCACGGATGCCGTCCACGTCGGTCCCGACCACCCGGATGCCTGCGGCCAGAGCTTCTATGACGGTTATGCCGAATCCTTCGAAAATGGAAGGAACAACCACGCAGTGTGCCCGGTTGTATAACTCATTCAGTTGCTCATCCGGAACGAATCCCAAAAAAGTGATGTTCCGCTCCAGATGTAATCTGTCGACGAGATTTTTCATGCTCTCAAGCTCGTTTCCCTTGCCACCAATCAGGAGGTGCATATCAGGAATGTGCTTACGGACAAGCGGCATGCTCCTGATCAGAAATTCGATGCCTTTTCGTTTGTCGATGCGACCGACATAGAGCAGGGTGTCGTCGTTTTTGGGTGTATCCAGAGGACGAAATCTTCCCGTATCCACGGCATTATGAATAACGGTTATCTTGTTTTCGGGGACGTTGTACTGCTTGACCAGCGCGTTTTTCGTCGCCTCCGATACGGCGATGATCCTGTCGGCGAGCCGGTACGTCCTTTTCTCGAAAGGAACGAAGACAGCCTTCCAAAACTGTGAACGGATATGGCGAATCTGCTGCATGTAGGTGTGGTGGCAGGTAATGATAACCGGAACGGGGAGTTGCCGCACACAGAGTACTCCTCCCGGACCGGCATGAATATTCAGTTTGTCCAGATGATATCTGTCGATGATCCGTCGGGCATTGAAATGGAGCCAGAGTGATACGCCGACCTGTTTAAAAAAACGGACCAGCCGGTAGTCGATTTGAATATGCCGGGGGAGTGAGTTGGTTGCCGGGGAGAAAAACAGCAGATCCTTGTCCTTCATGCTTGAGAATAGTTGAAATGTGTGCCGCCCGATGCCGCCGATCAGCGGGAAAAAATCATATGTAATGACCCCGATCTTAATAAACTCACCCCTGGAAAATCACGGTCGTCTGTAGCGGTTCTACCGGTGGAAATATAATATAATCATCAAATCAAGTCCAGAGTAACCGTGCCACGTTCATGCAGGCATTTCCGGTTTGAACCGCTCCAGCACTCTGCTGTACCAATCCCTCTTCATGCAGGGTTTTTCAACCAGGATAAACATGATGGCGCCTGACAGCAGGACAGCGGGCACAATTAAAAGGCCCGCCAGGATAATTTCAAGCCATACCGGCAGCTGATTCAGGAACTCGATCTTGAACAGAAGTCGGCTTATGGCAGATATCACGGAATAATGGTACAGATAGAGAGTGTAACACATGCCGCCGATAGTGTAGATTCCCGGGCGGCAGAAGAACCGGTTGCTCAGCTCCCCTTTGAAGGCGGCAACATAGGCAAAAAATGTCGGGATGACGATGAAGGGTTCTCCCCCGTCTTGATAGAGCAGAAGAACGATGGTGGACCATGCCAAAACGGATACCATGTCCCACTTCCGAGATTTAGCCGGATTCTGGTCCCATTCCATCAGATAAATGTCCACAAGCAGGAATCCGGTCAGGAAGAAGTGTGCTGCGGATATGATTGAGAGGTTTACTCTCGGGAATCCGTTCAGGGTATATGAGATGATGGAGAAGAGAATGATGAGTGAGACAAGCAGCACTCTGCGGCCAGGCTTCGACCGGATCATGAATACGGATGTTACGAGTGGTGCCAGAAGATAAAACTGCAGCTCGATTTCGAGGGACCATGCAACAAAATTGATTTTACTCATGCTTCCATAGATTATGTTGTGCAGATACCCTGCGCTGGCCAACAGATGTGGGAACAGCTCACCGAATGTGTCGGCAGTGGCAAGGGAAAGCAGCCCGAACCGGAAGAGAAGGTTTACGATATATGGGGGCTCCAGGCGAGTCAGTCTGCGGAAAAAGTACTGCCGCAGATGTGGGAGCCTGTCGTTTAACAGATGTCCCCTGGCAAAGGGAAGGGCAATGACAAAACCGCTGATGACGAAAAAAAGTTGAACGCCGATGTGTCCGTTGGAAAGAAATCCCGACAGGAGATCGGCCGCTTCGGACCTTCCGGTCTTGGAGGTAATGAACCAATTGAGATGAAACAGAATCACTGAAAAGATGGCAATGAACCGGAGTCCATCAATCTCGGCGATAAACTGTCCGGATGTCGTATCCCGGGAAGCTTTGGATACTAACCACGTGAGCCAGTGACGCATTGCCATTCTTGATTGCTCTACCGGTAAAAAGCTAGTTCGATTTCTTGTACCGTGACAGTGTATAGCCCGACACTTTCATGATTAATTGCTTCCCCTTCAATTGCACGCCATAGACTATGGGTGCTTTGGTCCAGTCAATCTGTGAATTCGGTGAATTCACCATTGTAGCCAACAGTAACTCCATCCCGTTTAGCTCCGGGTTTTTTGCGATGGCGGCTTCAGTTTCCTCCTTGCTCGGATTGACTTTGTACCGGAAGGGAACCGGCATATTGGGAGAAATCATTTTTCCGTCGGTGGTAAATACTATTTGTTTACCAACAAACGGACACGGTTTCCCGTCCTTGTCCTGAGCTCTTTCGGTAAGTTGCCAGGTGCCTACGAGCGCTGAACTGTCCAGAGCCAATGCTGCTGATGCTGCCGATAGTAAGATTGCCATTGCCAGAAAAATCGCAATTCTATTCATGTAGAAGTCCTCCAAAAAAAATGAGTTTATATGTGGAAATTAATTAAGTTCGGGCGTCCATTAATACATGTATCGCAACGGATGTAAAGAAGCTTTTCACTTCCTCGATTGATGTTCGGTCACTTCAGGGTATTCCAGTTTTTTTACCCGATACTGAACATCTTCCATCAGGCGACGGTTAACCGCCAGGAGATCGGCAAGGAAAGCGGTCAGTATGGTCTGAAAGCCGACCCCCATGAGGATGGACGATAATATCAGTGACTGTACGTGTCCCCCCCCGTCACCGGAAACATAATAGCACAGGTATCTGATTCCGCCGATCACTCCCAGCAATAAGGCGGTCAATCCCACAGACATGAAGAACCTGAAGGCTTTGTACACAACAAATATCCGTACGATAGTAATGAGAGATTTTCTGATGTACGAGGAGTTGCTTTTTACGAGACGCGACGGTCGCACGCTTTTGTTGACCCGTATCGGAACGGAGGTCATGGCTATGTTTTTCTGGCCCGCCTGGATGATGGTCTCCAGTGTGTAGGTATAGTCGTTGAACACATTGAAACGCATGGCCGCTTCACGGGTCATGGCCCGAAAGCCGCTCGGCGCGTCAGGGATATCGGTTTTGCTCACAAAGCGCACCACCATACTGCCGGCTTTCTGCAATATCTTCTTTGCCAGCGAAAAAGATCCTATCTCATTAATGGGGCGGGCGCCGACAACAACGTCGGCCCTGCCTGCGAGGATAGGGGCTACCAGCGCCGGAATATCGGCCGCCACATACTGGTTGTCGGCATCGGTGTTGATAATGACGTCGGCGCCGAGTTTGATGCAGCAGTCCAGTCCGGCCAGGAAGGCTCGTGCCAGACCCTGGTTTTTTGTGAAACTGACGATGTGGTGAACACCATTCCTGAGAGCAACTTCAGCCGTTTCATCACTACTGCCGTCATTGATGACCAGCCATTCCACACTGTCAAACCCTGCGACGTCCCGCGGCAACTCGCTTAAGGTTGCTGGCAGCGCATCGGCCTCATTGAAGCATGGTATCTGGATAATAAGTTTCAAATTAACCCTCATCCCTTATCATGTAACGCGGTGATGAAGCCAGGCCAAGTTTATTCAGCCTGAATTGCACCGCCGTCCCAAGAACTCCCAGGCCGTAGATGACACTGCGCCGGAAATTGATGGAGGAGGCCTCATCAAAGTACTTGGTGGGGCAGGAAAGTTCACCGACACGGAAATCGAACCAGACCATCTGGGCGATCATCTGGTTGTCAAAAACAAAATCGTCTGAATTGGCGTCAAGCGGCAGTGTCTCCAGAACTTTACGTGAGAAAGCCCGGTAGCCGGTATGATATTCCGAGAACTTCTGACCCAACAGGATGTTTTCGGCTAATGTCAGAAAACGGTTGGCGATGTATTTGTAAAGCGGCATGCCGCCCTTGAGTGCTCCCGTCCCCAGGATACGGGAAGCGAGCACGGCATCAAACTCGTCATAGGCGATCATGGCGGCCATGGCGGTGACCAGTCTCGGCGTGTACTGGTAGTCCGGGTGGACCATGACCACAATGTCCGCACCCATATCCAGTGCGGTGCGGTAACAGGTTTTCTGGTTGCCTCCATAGCCGGTATTTTTTTGGTGGACTACCGTGGTAATTCCCAATTTCTTCGCCACTCCAGCCGTATTATCACGGCTGCAATCGTCAACCAGTACGATGTTGTCCACTTCAGGGGGTATTTCCCGCCACGTATTTTCCAGAGTCTTCTCGGCATTATATGCCGGAAGCACCACAATCACTCTTTTTCCGTTTATCAAACGCGGACTCCATCTGATTGAAATAGCTGGATTTTAATGCTCTGTTCATGCTACTCTGACACAAGAAGCGCTATTGCTTCACCACAATGCAACGTATTGAATTTCAAAGGAGATGTCAAATAAAAACAGCCGCAAACCGTAAGAACGTCCTGTTTGTAACTCCCCCCTATCATAGTGGCGTGGATGAAATTGCCGGGCGCTGGATACCGCTTGGGTTGCTCTATCTTGCCGGTGCTGTCCGTCAGGCGCCGCTGGATGCGGAAATCTACGATGCCATGGCCAAGGGGCATGCCTATCCCGAGATTGAACTTCGGTTTCGTGAATCAATGGCGGATTACGTTGCTACTACCGCCATCACCGCTACCATTGCCGCCGCCGTCAAGACCCTGGAACTTGCCAAAAAGATCAAGCCGGAGAGTGTAACCATTCTGGGCGGCGTACACCCGACCTTTATGTGTGAAGAGGTATTTGCAAGCTCTGCTGCCGTTGACTATATCGTTATCGGTGAGGGGGAAGTTACACTCCGGTATCTGCTGGAAGTTCTGGAGGCCGGCGGAGACCCCGGGACCGTCGCCGGGATCGCTTTTCGGCGGAACGGGGTGATTGTCAAGACCGCCAAGCGCCCGCTTATGGGTACTATTGATGACCTTGCGGTGGCGTGGGATCTTCTCGACTGGTCTGACTATTACAGTCTCGTGATTCCCGATTCCCGCCTGGGGGCGATCAGCACCTCCCGAGGTTGTGATCATGACTGCACGTTCTGCTCCCAGCAGACGTTTTGGGAGAAGTCATGGCGCGCTCGTGATCCACAGAAGGTGGCGGATGAGTTGGAATTCTTGTATACGACGTACCGGGTTACCGTTTTTTTGATTACCGACGAGTACCCCACCAGAAGCAGGGAACGGTGGGAAGCTTTTCTTGATGCGCTCATTGCCAAGGATATCCCCGTACATCTTCTGATGGAAACCAGAGCATCGGACATTATCCGGGATAGCGACATTATCCGGAAGTACCGGAAGGCTGGAATTATCTATATCTCTATCGGTATCGAGACCGCCGATCAAGCTACCCTCGACGTCTTGAATAAAGGGATGCTTGTGGAAGAAACAAAGCAGGTGATTGAAATCCTGCGAGAAAATGAAATTGTGTCCGAGGCCTCTTTCATGGTCGGTTTTCCCGATGAAACGTCCGAGAGTATCAAAAAAACAATGCAGCTGGCCCAGCAGTACAATCCGGATATTGCCAACTTTTTTACGTTTACCCCCTGGCCGTATAGCGACTCGTATAATGACTTGAAGCCCCTCATTCGGGTTCACGATTATGCGAAATATAACCTGGTAGATCCTGTCATCGAACCCCGGAAAATGAGTATTCTTCAGGTTGAAGTTGCCATAGCGGATGGGTACCGCCGGTTTTACATGGGGAAGATTATGGAATTTATGACCATGGCGGCTACCTTCAGGCGGGATTATCTGATGCGCATCACCAAGTTATTCATGAGCAGCTCTTTTGTTATGAAAAAACTGAGTATCGGCATCCTTGGCAAGATCCCGGCAAAGATGGAAGAAATTCGAAGAGGGATGAGGGATGGGAGTTGAGGGATAATGAGAAAAAGAGTGTTGAAGGATGAAAGATGAAAGATGAAAGAGACGTTCTCATCTCTCAACGCTCATCTCTCATCAATCAGGGTACGGTGCTGATAGTAGAAGATGATCGCAATACTGCCGCTCTGGTCGCGACATATCTTGAACGGGAGGGCTTTACGCCGGTGATGGTCCATGACGGCGGACAGGTAATCCAGGCTGTCAGCGATTGGGATCCCGTTTTTATCATCCTCGACGTGATGCTGCCGAATATGGACGGCTGGACGATTTGCCGGACCCTGCGGAAAAGTTCCGAGGTTCCCGTCCTGATACTTACGGCGCGGGAAGAGGAAGTTGACAGGGTTGCCGGTCTGGCGATGGGCGCCGACGATTACGTGGTCAAGCCGTTCAGCCCCCGTGAACTGGTGGAACGGGTCAAGGCAATTCTGCGTCGCAGCAGACCTGCTTCACCCGCTGCCGCGAGTGTCCTCTCATATGGCGGCTTGGAACTGAACCCCGAGAAACACAGGGTTACCCGCGCCGGAGAACCTGTTCTTCTGACAGCGTGGGAGTACAAACTGCTCTATGCTCTGATGTGCTCTCCCGGAAAGGCCTTTTCCCGGGAGGAACTCCTAAGTCAATGCTACCAGAACAGCGAGGCGGTGATTGAGCGGGTTATCGACGTGCACATCGGCAAACTTCGCCAAAAGATCGAGGATGATCCTGCTCAGCCTCGCTTCATTCTTACGGTGCGGGGGCATGGGTACCGTTTTCGTGAAGAGGATGAACAATGAGGCAGCGGCTGCTTTGGAAACTGCTGATAGGGCATATCGTACCTGTCTTTGCGGTGTTTGCCTTTCTGATCTGGCGCGCCATTGATCGGCGCGCTGCCGATTACCTACAGGAACTGGAAGTCCATTTTCATGTTTCACCGGTTGAACTGCACCGCCAATTTCTCGAAGCGGTTCATCATAACCTGTTCTGGGGCGTCCTGATTGCCCTTGCTTTAACCTTGCTCTTTACGTATCTGCTAACCAGTTGGGTACTTCGTCCCTTGTTGCAGATCACTGCTATTACCAAAAAAGTTGCCGACGGTAACTATTCCGAACGGGTTAAAGCAATATCACGCTATGAAGGGGGACAACTTGCCGACGCCTTTAACCATATGGCTGATAACCTTGAGAAGGTCGAACGGTTGCGGAAGAATATGGTTGCGGATATCTCTCATGAACTGCGTACTCCTCTGACCAATCTGCGTGGTTATCTGGAGGGGCTAAGCGACTCCGTTATTCCGCCATCGCCGGAAACGTTCCGGATGCTGGAACAGGAAGTCCTGCGCCTGGTAAGTCTGGTGGAGGATCTTCAGCAACTGGCAAAAGCCGATGCCGCCGAGGCGTTTCTCGATTTCCAGGAACTCTCCCTCCATGAACTTCTTTCCCAGATCATGGAGCTGTACCGCCCGAACTTCCAGGATAAGGCGATTGCCGTGAGGTGGCAGCTTGAACCGGGCTGCGATACGGTTACGGCCGACCGGGACAAGTTATTGCAGGCGATTCGGAATCTTGCCGACAATGCCTGGAAATACACCCCGCGCGGGGGAACAGTGACAATAGCGACCACGTGTACCGCAGATGGTGTCAAGACCATTTTTGCCAATAGCGGAGCGGTTATTGCGGCAGCTGATATCCCCTATCTGTTCGAACGGTTTTTTCGGGGAGATCGCTCCCGCTCGCGGGACGCCGGGGGGGCGGGTATCGGCCTGGCAATCGTCAAGGAACTTATCGAGGCGCACGGTGGCTCGGTCGGTGCGGAAAGCAACGAAAACGGAACACGTATCTGGTTTACTCTTCACAAACTTGATGAGGGATGAGGGATGAGGGATGAGGGATGAGAAAACCATCTATTCATCTCTCATCTCTCATCCGATTCCTGATTCTTTACCAAATCTTTACATGACCATACTCCGTTTCCTTGCTACAGTGCATCAGTAGCTTTACGATCCTCAACTTTGCAACAGATGCCAATTACGCATGGGAGAAACAGATGAGCAAGATTCTTTTTGTAACAGCCCCGTATCACTGCTGGGGAGTACAGGTTGTCGGCAAATGGCCCCCCCTGCACCTGGCCTATCTCGCCGGAGCCGCACTTGAAGCGGGACATGAAGCCCGTATATTCGACGCCATGAACAAGGGGTTGGCCTTCGATGCTATCAGGCAGGAAATAGAGCGGTTCCAGCCCGATTTTGTTATGACTCTGGACTATCTGCCGGTCACCGGCGCCATCAGTACCGCTACGGTACCCGATGCCCTCAAAATTCTGGATGTTACCAAGGAAGTGAACCCGGCCATTGTCACACTGCTGGGTGGTCCTCATCCCACGTTCATGTTCGATGAAATTCTTGGGGATGAGAATAATCACGTGGATTATATCATCAAAGGGGAACCGGAGCAGACCCTGAAACAGCTGCTTGCCGCGATTCCTGAGGGAAAAGGGAAGGGCGTGAAGGGGATTGCATTTCTGGAAGAGGGGAAGGTCGTTTCAAATCCCAACCAGCCGCATATCGTCGAACTGGATGCCCTGATTCCGGCCTGGCACCTGTTGGATTGGGATGACTACCAGTACCGTGTCTATCCTACCGGCAGAATGGCTTCCATCTTGACCTCCCGCGGCTGCGACATGGCCTGCGCCTTCTGCAGCCAGCGGATGTTCTGGCGTGAAGACTGGCGCTGCCGTAAGCCGGAAAAAGTTATTGATGAAATGGCCCATTTGATCGAAACCTATGAGATCAAATTTTTCACGCTGATTGACGCCTACCCGACCAAGCACCGGGACCGATGGGAACTGTTCCTGGACCTGCTGATCGAGCGGAATTTCGGAGTCCACCTGCTCATCGAAACAAGGGTCGAAGATATTATCAGGGATGCGGACATCCTTTACAAATACCGGGATGCCGGGATCATCCACATCTACATCGGAGCGGAGAGCGCCGACAAGGATACGTTAAACAGCCTGAACAAAGGGACCGATTTCGAGCAGAACAAGCAGGCTCTGGATTTGTGCCGCGAAAACGGTATTATTACGGAAGCGTCATTCATGATCGGTTTTCCGAATGAAACCTGGGAATCCATTCAGAACAACATCGACTCGGCGATCTACCTGAATCCGGATATTGCCGTATTTCCGGTGGTGACCCCCATGCCGTTTACGCCGATCCATGCGGAAATGAAAGATCGTATCAGGGTCTGGGATTACTCGAAATACAATCTGGTTACTCCGATCATCGAACCGCTGGAGATGACCATGGATGAAATAACCCAGGCGCTCGGCAAGTGCTACATGCAGTTTTACAGTAATAAGGCTCAGGAAATCGTGGCGCTGGAGGACGGCTTCAAACGTCGATACATGCTCAGCGCATTCAAGCTCATGATGAAAGATCACGGTGACAAGTTTGATTTCGCCGGTTCCGCCATGCCGATGCATTTCACCACGGATGCCATGAAGAGCAGTTATTGATGCGTCTTCAATAAAGGGGATTGTATGAAAAAAATGGTATTGCTTTCGATGTTGCTCGTCGCTTTCATGGCTTCCGGTGTTTTTGCTGCTGCTGATCAAAGCAAGAATCCGGAAACGTCAGTTGGCAGCAAAGGCGCCGTCATTGCCAAAGATGAAAAAATAACGGTTGCAAAGGCAAGCGGTGCGAATGCGATTACCGTTGCGGAGGCATTTGCAAACAGTAAAAAACTGGACAATAAAAAGGTTGTTATCAGTGGCAAGGTTGTCAAAGTATCAACCGGCATTATGAAGCGCAACTGGATCCATATCCAGGACGGCACCGGATCCCCGAAAAACGGGACCGACAACCTGGTCTGTACTTCCAAAGATCTGGCAAAGGTCGGGGATGTGATAACGGTGAGCGGAACTCTGGCAAAGGATCGCGACTTCGGCAGCGGCTACCGATATAACGCCATCATCGAGAATGCTGCGTTCACGAAAAAATAATAGTAAACGTGATCGGCTTGTGCCGTGGGTAGGAGAAAATTTACGTTGTTTGTTCTCCATTTGCGAGGTATCCATCCTCCAGCGTCAGGATGCGGTCACACCGTTTGGCCAGAGTGGGGTCGTGGGTGACGAGCAGAAAGGCCGTACCCAATTCGCGGTTGAATTGCTGCATGAACTCAAAGGCTTGCTGGCCGGATGCCCGATCGAGATTGCCGGTTGGTTCATCTGCCAATACCAGGGCCGGGTTCATAATTAATGCTCTGGCGATGGCCACGCGCTGTTGCTGTCCGCCACTTAACCGGAAAACCGGGCGGGTCTCGAAACCCTCCAGCCCGATGCGGGCAAGCAGGTCACGGGCGCGGTTGCGCATATCGGGGGTGAAATGACCGACGCTTGCCTGCATGGGGAGAAAGACATTTTCCTCAGCGGTAAAGGAAGGGAGCAGATGATGAAACTGGAACACGAAGCCAAGGCTCTGTCCTCGCAGCCTGGTAAGCCCGGCATCGTCCAGTCTCGTGCAATCCTGCCCGAGAATCTCCACGCTGCCGCTGGTGGGACGGTCCAGCAGTCCCAGGATATTCAACAAGGTACTTTTTCCTGAACCGCTGGGCCCCACCAGGGCCACAAACTCACCCTGGGCGATGCTGATATCGATGCCGTGCAATACCTCGGTGCTTACGGCGCCGGGATACGATTTGCGCACGTGACGCAGATGGAGAATCGTTGCGGAATTATTCATAGCGAATCGCTACGGCCGGATCCAGGTTTGCCGCACGTCGGGCGGGCAACCAGGCTCCAACTACCCCGGTAAGCAGGGCGATCAGAACCGACCGGGCGTAGAGGGCTGCCGTCAGGGCTACGGGAAACGTCGGGGTGCCGTCCTGATTTGAGACCATGCTTTGGAAAAAAAGAGCCAGGAAGGTTCCGAGCAGAATACCTCCCAAGCTTCCCACCACTCCCAGAAGCCCCCCCTGGAGCAGAAAAATGCGCAACACCTGCTCCCGCCGGGTGCCGAAGGCCCGCAGAATACCGATCTGGCGTCCTTTCTGGATCACACTTACCACCAGCACCGAAGCGATTCCCAACATTACTGCTATGATGACGAAAAACTGAATCATGACGCTGGAGCTGTTCTGGCCGCGCAGGCCGATCAACAGCTCGGAGTTCAAAGTCATCCAGCTGTCGGTTTTGAGCCCCGTGGCCGCGCGGATTTCGCGGGCTTCCTTTTCGGCGCTGAAGATATCCCTCACTTTGACTTCCACGGTGCTTACTCCGCCGGAAAGATTCATCATGGTCTGTCCTTCCCGCAAGCTGACAAAGACCCAGCGCAGATTGAGATCCTTGTTCCCCACGTCGAAAAGCCCCGAAATAGTGAAGACTTCGCTGCGATCCTCCGGCGCCGTGAGCCGTAGCGTATCTCCGACCGACAGGCCGAGTTCCTTGGCCAGTTCCACTCCCACCACGATGTGAGTGCCGGTCAGGTCAAATGCGCCTTCAGTGAGTTTGGTGCGCAGATCCAGAATGCCGGAGTAGCTCTCCGGGTCAACGCCGCGCAGCGCCACGCTGCGGTTGGCTGTCCCCCGTAACGCAAACGCGCTGCCCGCTACTGTGGGAGAAGCTGCGGTAACCTCGGGGCGACGTCGCAGCTCGGCCAGTAACTGGGGCCACCCCAGGATGCTGCGCAGGCGCTGGGCAGGACGCTGGATGTGTTCCAGTACGGTTTCCCGCTCACGGTCAAGCTGTGGCCGGGCTTCTTCTTCGGGAGGTTGCAGCACCACATGGGCCTGGGTACCCAGGGTGCGGTCAATGATGCTTTCCTGAAGGCCGCCAATGAGCGCAGAGATAAAGATGATGACTCCCACACCGGTGCTGATCCCCGCGAGGATCAGGGCCGTCTGCATGCGCCCCTCCTTCAGGAAACGGAGCGCCATGTGGAGTTCAAATCTCATGACGCCCCCTTTAGGACGGCCCGGTAGTGGTTGCCCTCTCTGGCAGCGGAATTCAGGATGACAATATCTCCGGAGGTCAGCCCCTCACGGAGTTCAACCTCGCGTTCGCCCCGCTGGCCGAGCTTAACGGGGACTTTAACCGCCCGGCCCGTGCGGAGCACCAGCACGTATGGATGGGAACTGTCCCGTATCGCCTGAAGGGGAAGAACGAGGGCATTTTTGCTCTGCCCATAGCGGATTTCCACGGATACGGTCATATCCGGCCGGAGGAACTCCGGGATCTTTGGCAATTCCAGCTTCACATCCACGGTACCCTTCGTGGCGTCTACGCTGGGAGCCACGTAGCAAATCCGGGCCGGAAAGCGGCGCTCGGGGAAGGCGTCCGTGCTGGCTTCAGCTTCCTGCCCCGTCCGCAATTGCAGGAGATTCTTTTCATCGGGCTGGATCAGCAGTTTCAGTGGCTCGTCCAGAGCAAGGGTAAAGAGCAGTTTTCCGGGCTGTACCTGGTCGCCCGCTTCGACCGTCCGGGTGAGTACCACCCCCTTGGCCGGTGACTTGATCCGGGTCTGGTCCAGTTTGGCCCTGGCTAAAGCTATGTTGGCTTCTGCCAGCTTTAAACTGCTCCCGAGTGCTGAACTTCGTGACTGGGTCTGTGCGGAAATCAGGGCTGCCCTGGCGATATCCACCCCCTTGCGGGAGTCCTCCAGTTGACTCTGGGAGATAATGCCGTCTTTTAACATGGTTTCGTTCCGGTCGTGCTGCCACTGGGCCAGACGCAGGGTGCTTTCGGCCTGTGCCACGTTGGAGCGGGTCAGCGGCCGCTCCACCTCACACACCTGTGAGAGTCCTGCCTGGGCTTGGGCAAGAGCGGCTTGTGCTTCCGCGCTGTCCAGTTCCAGAAGTAATTGACCCTCCCGGACGTTATCACCCTCATCCACTAAACGGCGAGATACGATGCCCGTTTGCTGCGCGCCTATCTGGACAAGACGGGGAGCCAGGACCCGGCCATTTACTACCAGCGTCTGAACCAGATCTCTCGGGCGCATCTCCAGAGCTTCCACCCTGGGCCCCCAGACCAAACGGGGCGCGTAGAGGCCCAGCAGCAAAAGCAGGCAAACGCCGGAGCAAAATAATATGATTCGTCGTACAGTCATGGTAACCTCAGGCGCATTTCGACGTTCTGTCGGCAAAAAGCGCCAGTTTCTAAGTTATGGGGTGTTTTCTGTGCCCGATTTTATTTTGTCCTCTTCCGATGGCGTTGTCTCGGCCGACACAAGTTCAACCGTTACCGTACCAAGGGAAACCGATGTCATGATCTTGACCGGAACCTTGTTGGCATCGTCGGTCAACCAAATCAGGATATCTCCTGTTCGCCTGAAAATACCGGCAGTCTGTTGGAGCGGGCGGACAACCAGGGTGGCGACCTGCGTAAGGTTCGGCAATAAAATCGTTTCACGGCGAAGGATTTCAACCGGTACGTCACCATACAGTTCGCTGTCGTAAATATGGAGTATTTCCGTCTTACCAACCTGTAACTGCCGGTTTCTGAGGAAATAAATTCCGGATAACGTGTCGAGCACATCGTTGTTTGGCAATGTTGCCGTCAGGTTACGGCCACTGATATTGTCGCTCCAGACGACCCGCTTTTTACCCGTATTAATGGTGAATCCCTGATCGCTCTTGAAAGAGCCTTCCTGCTGTTTGATCTGCGTCATAATAAATCTGCCGCTGATATGTCGCGTCTCAACCGTGTCGTTAACCGGAAAAACGCTTGAGATGGCAGCATTTGATGTGACTCTGAGCGTAAGCCAGACGTCTCCCTTCTCGTTTTTTGCTTCCAGTTCGGCGTTACCTACCGGTACGCCAAAGATACTGATCTGGTACGAGAGTTTTTCATTTTTCTTGGACAGGAAATCGCCGACAGTACTCAATGAAGAGTTCGCGACAGGCGTTGTTGGCTGTGGGCGTAAGTCCGGAGACGGCTTGATGGCTGCCGGTTTCTTTTCCGGTGTTTCCGGCTGACGCTGTTCAGGAGCCGGCTGCGGGGGCTCGGGCGTGCGCTCTTCTACCGGGGCCGGGATTTTTTCTGCGGGCGCATCGTCGTCTTGCTGGTCCGGTTCGTTCTGTGCCGGTTTCTCGGGACGTGCTGCCGGAACGGGGGGCTCGACCAATTTTGTCAGGTCAACCATGACAGAGTGCTGAGGGGTGACTGGTAACGTAAAGTCAAATGTCCCGAACAGTCTCCACGCATACAGGGAGATGATATGCACCAACACGGATAATGCAAGGCAGGATACCAGCAGGCGGGTTTTGTTGAACCGTATGGTCATGGATTGGTGTGATCAACCATAAACAAGAATTGCCTTTAGGATGAATCGTGTTAATATGCGGCATCATATCACGTTAGATACAAGCATGACAATATTTCAAAGGATACTGTTTTGATGAATCAAATTTCAGGTAGACTGGTGACATTGAACATAGTGGTGGCAGTGGTGCTGGTTGCGTCTCCGGCGCTGAGTATGGTCTATATGTGGCGCGACGCTGCCGGTATTACGCATTATACCAATAAGGAATACGACATTCCTGCCAGTTATAAAGCCCGTGCCAAAGCTCTCTATCCCGAAGCGACGGATTCCGGGCAAAATCAGCTTCAAGGCGGAAATGGACAGGCGAACCCAAACCCCGTAGTGGTGGTGCAACCTCCCGTCAAGCAGCAACCACGACCTGTGCATGTCGAACCGCCAAAAGCGCCGTCTGTGGTAACTCCTGTGGCAACTCCAGCGGTGACTGCGCCGCAGAGTAATACTCCCCCTTCGCAACCGAGAAGAAGAGTTCCGAGACCACCAAGGGACCGAAGTGCAGATGATGAGTAACGCTCAGTCTCACGCATCATACATGGTGATCGGCAGACTCGTGACGGGAGTGTCGGTACATCTTTATGTATAAAAAACTCATTTTCTTCATGGCGCTGGCGTTTTCCGTATATCTGGCTTACGTCGGTATTACCCTGGCATTGCTGCCGCCGGTCTCCGATCTGGCCGACAAGAAATTCGGCACGACCATTCAGGTAAAGGATTGGCAGGGTGACTACCACCCGTTCGTCGTCGGGCCGAAGAGTCGTACCTGGACCCCGTCGGGACGCATTCCGTCCGAGATGAAGTGGGCGGTAATCCTGGCGGAGGATGCAAACTTCTACACCCATGAAGGTTTCGATGTCAAAGCCATCAAGAATGCGATCAAGTACGATCTTGAGAAGAAGAGCTTGAAGCGGGGCGCTTCGACCATTACCCAGCAGACCGCGAAAAACCTGTTTCTCTCCCGCGAGAAAACAATTACCCGCAAACTGAAAGAGATTTATCTGGCCTACCGGATGGAGCAGGAGTTGACCAAGGGGCGCATTATCGAATTCTATCTGAATGTGGTGGAATTAGGACCGATGGTGTACGGTATCGGGCATGGCGCGCAGTATTATTTCGGCAAACCTGCCTCCAGCATGACTCCGCGCGAATGTGCCTTTCTGGCCGCCATGCTTCCCGGTCCGCGGTTGGCCTACAATCCGTACAAGAACCTGGGGAAGGTGCTGAAACGTTCCGACATGATTCTGCGGTTGCTGCGGCAGAAGGGTGTTCTCGGCGAAGCGGAATACCAGGCTGCCCTGGCTGAATCGCCCAATATCAGCCGGTTGCAGAAGAAGGTTGATGAGGTCATCAGCACGCCACCGGTGTTTGCATCGCCGTCGTCGTCCAAAAACACTGTGTCTGAGAAAGGTGCGGAACCAAAGGTTGAAAAAAAGGAAGAGCCGACTACAGATGCCCCGACGCAATCCGGCGATGCAACTTCGAGTACTCCACATGAAAGCCCGAATGAGAAAAAATGACAACAAAAACCGATCTTAAAAACCTCCCGCTCCCCGCCCTTGAGCAGTTTCTCCAGGGGCAGGGGAAAGAACGTTTTCGTGCTCTCCAGGTATTTAAATGGATTTATCAGCAGGATGCGCACTCTTTTGAGGAGATGACCAACATCTCGAAAGCGCTTCGTAAAGAGCTGTCCGAAACCGCAATCATCAGCAATCTCGAACCGGAAGCGGTGGAGCAGGGGAATGACGGTACGCGCAAATACCTGTTTCCGTTGTCCGACGGTGCCAGTGTTGAAGCGGTGTTGATCCCGATCGAGGGGCGCAATACCTTGTGCATCTCTTCCCAGGTCGGCTGTGCCATGGCCTGCGAATTCTGTCTGACCGGCACCTTCAAGCTGACGCGCAATCTGACTACTGCCGAGATCGTCAACCAGATCATGGCGGTGAGACGGGACTTGGTCAAAAATCCGCCTGCTCCGTCACTCGTTGCGGCCGGAGCGGTGGATGACGAAGAAGACGATGACAGCCCCGGGTCACCGGCTGCCATCCGTAACATCGTTCTGATGGGGATGGGGGAGCCATTGCACAATCTGGACAATGTTATCCCGGCGATCCGGATCATGATCGACGGCAATGGTCTTCAACTTTCCAATCGCCGTGTGACGGTTTCTACGTGTGGTCTGGTGCCGGAGATGGGGCGTCTGGGGAGGGAAATTCCGAATGTCAATCTGGCGGTGTCACTGAATGCCACGACGGACGAGTTGCGCAACCGGATCATGCCGGTTAACCGGAGCTATCCGCTCAAGGAACTGTTACAGGCCTGTCGCGAGTTTCCTCTGCCCGGTCGTCGGAAAGTCACATTCGAATATGTTATGCTGGGGGGGGTAAACGATACGCTGGAGGATGCCAAACGGCTGCTGCGGTTGATCAGCGATATCCCCAACAAGGTAAACCTTATTCCCTTCAACGAGCATGAAGGGTGTGGTTTTAAGTCGCCGACCCGTGCTGCGATCGATGCATTTCATACGTATCTGATCGACCGCCATGTGACGGTCATTACCCGCGACAGTCGGGGGGGGGATATCTCGGCAGCGTGCGGACAGTTGAAAGGGAAGCTGGAAAAGAAATAAAAAAAGACCTCCGAGGCTTTCAAGCTTCGGAGGTCTTTTTTTGTTACGCCTGTGGGCGGCGTGAGCGATACTCTATTACCGGCTCGTGGCGTGCTGCACTGCGTGGAGCGCTTACGGGTTTAGCCGATTTGCTCCACGGTTTTACCTGGCCGTCACGACCACCGGCCGGTTTTCCGAAGCGACCGGCAGGTGCGCCGGGACCGCTTTTACGGGGCGCGCCGCTGCGACCGGCCGGTTTTCTGATGGAGGTTTTCGGCTCAAATCCCGCGATCTGCAGTTCCGGCAGTTTTTTGCCGATGAAACGCTCGATCCGTTCCAGGTAGTTGCGTTCGCCTGCCGATGCGAAGGAGATGGCGATGCCGTTTGCTCCGGCGCGGCCGGTACGGCCGATACGGTGAACGTAGTCTTCAGCGAAGCGCGGCAGGTCGAAGTTGATGACATGGCTGACGCCGTTTACGTCCAGGCCGCGAGCGGCAACATCGGTGGCGACCAGCAGGCGGATGCCGCCGCGGCGCATGCGGTCGATAGTCTTGTTGCGGGCCATCTGGGTCATATCGCCGTGCAGGGCGGCTGCCGGGTAGCCGTTACGGGAAAGTTCACGGGATAACTCATCGGCATCGCGTTTGGTGGCGGAAAAGATGATGGCGCGGGTTAGTTCGGCATCGCTGACGAGATGATTGAGAAGTTCCTTCTTGTGGTTCAGATTGTCGGTGACATGCAGGCGCTGCTCGATCAGCGCGTGGGACGATGTGCTGACGGCCAGCTGAATCCGTTTCGGTTCACGCATCATTTTCTCGGCAAGCCGGGCAATATCACCTTCCATGGTGGCGGTAAACATCAGCGTCTGACGATTTGAAGGGGTGCGATCAACGATTTTGTTGATATCTTCGCTGAAACCCATGTCAAGCATGCGGTCGGCTTCGTCGAGAACCAGCATTTCCAGACGGTCGAGACGGATGCTGCCGCGCTCGATGTGGTCTACAAGGCGTCCCGGGGTGGCGACAATGATATCGACAGGCGCCGAAAGGAGGCGCAGCTGCTCGCGATACGGCATGCCGCCCAGAAGCGTACCGCAACGGGGACGGATGCCGCGACCGTAGTTACGTGCGGATTCCATGACCTGACCGGCCAGTTCGCGGGTTGGCGCCAACACGAGAATACGCGGACCTTTGCCGGGGAGGGTCGATTTCTTGGTCAGGAGTTCCAGGGCAGGGAGCACAAAAGCGGCGGTCTTACCGGTGCCGGTTTGGGCGGTGGCGATCAGGTCGTGGCCGGCCAGCACCAGTGGAATTGATTGCTCCTGAATGGGGGTCGGGATTGTGTATCCGCAGGCGGTGATTGCGGAGAGGATGGCCGGGTTAAGGCCCAGTTCTTCAAACGTCATGTGTTGATTCCTTTTCTGGGAGCGGTGTAAAGACAAAAGCGCACACGGACCGGGGAATCAAACGGATGATTCCGGAGAAGGTAAATGCAGTAACGTGCGGGCAGACAATAAATCTTCGCCTGCCGTACGGTCTGCTTGTTTCAATCCGGATTGAAGATGATTGAAGATACAGGGGGGGCAGAATGCGATGATCAAAAGTGAAACAACGGACACCATACCGATGTTTCATGTGGCACAACAACTAAACACCATAGATGCTTCGTGGATAAAAAGCAAGCATTTATTTAGTGTGCGCTGCAGTGATCACGAATGTATTTGATTCTGCTCTTGTCTATTGAACCGTCATCGTGCTAACGTTCCGGCGGTTGGTATCCTGCCGGAAGAGGAGTGCTGCGTGTCTAAACAGTTTGTGAGCGAGATAAAAGATCGTGATGTGGTGGGTGCAGTATTTTTGGTGAAGGATAAGATTCTGGCTATGGCCAAGAATGGCAAGCCGTATATGAACCTGCGCCTGATGGATAAGAGCGGCGATATTGAAGCCAAGGTGTGGGACAATACGGAGCTGCTCGACAAGCAGTTCGACAAGGATGATTTTGTCAAGGTACGTGGCAAGGCATCCGTCTACATGAACAAGATGCAGGTCGTCATTGCTGAAATCAGCAAAGTGCCCGAAGAGCAGGTTGTACTTGCCGATTTTCTCCCCGAATCTCCACGGGGAATCGCCGAGATGCGCCGGGAATTGACCGATACGGTTGCCCTGCTCGGCAATCCCTCTCTGAAAGGGTTGATGGGGGCCTTTCTTGCCGACGAGCGGTTTTTGGCCTTGTACTGCCAGGCTCCGGCTGCCAAGGGGATGCATCATGTCTATCTGGGAGGGTTGCTGGAACATTCGCTGGCACTGGTCAAGCTGGTCAAGAGCATAGTGCCGCTCTATGGCGGCATCAACGAAGATCTGCTGGTAGTCGGAGCGTTGCTGCACGATGTCGGTAAAATCTACGAGATGAGTTTCGAGAGGGCTTTTGATTATACCGATGCGGGTAAATTGCTTGGGCATATTACCATCGGCGTTGAACTGGTCGAAGAGAAGATCCGCCAGGTGGAGGGGTTTCCGCGTGAGCTGGCCCTGCTGCTCAAACATATGCTGCTGTCCCATCACGGCCAGTACGAATACGGTTCGCCCAAACGCCCCAAAACGGTTGAGGCGACCATTCTGAATTATCTGGATGATCTCGACTCGAAGATCAACGGGATCCGGGCTCATATTGCCAAGGAGACCGCTTCGACGTCTCGCTGGACCGCGCATCACCGTCTGTACGACCGCTATTTTTTCAAGAGTAACGGGATGGATGGTGATATGAATGGCGAGCAGGAGGTTGAGTGTGTGCGGGATGAAACGTGTCAGCCGGCGCCTCCGGAGCCGGCGGTGGCGCCGGTGGAACGCAAGGAGAGGCAGGCATTCAGCAACCAGCCGCTTAAGGGGCTGGAAAATTTAAAACTCTTTTAGGGTGAGGGGCTGGTTACAGCCCCTTTTCAATATAAATATACTCTGACTTCTCAAGACATAAGTTGCACTCGCAACTATTGTCCAGTCTCTAAATAGTATAATAAAATCGTATTGTTGTAGCTAATTGTCCTGCTATTGCCAATCTCCGTCAATTTTCATCCTCATTGCAACTCCAACCAATTCAATAGGGATCTCTTTTTATATCAGCATATTACAGCAAAACAATAGCTGGCCCGTTTCATGCAATACTAATTGAGTCCAAAACAGAAAAAACTAAGCACCTGCAGTACCATTATCCACAGCCAGTCGATGCAGGTGGAGGAGAACTATGTTTGCCGACTTGAAAGACGATGAATACCTGAAAGGCCTTACGCTGCTTTACGTCGAAGATGAAGAGGCCACCAGGGAACTATACCTGACGTTCCTGTCACGGCTTGTCGGGACGGTGCTGACGGCCGGAAATGGCGCCGAAGGCATGGATGCCTATTGCACCCACAGTCCCGATATTATCTTGACTGATATCCGAATGCCGGTTATGGATGGTTTGGACATGGCCGGTAAAATCCGTGAGAGTGACCCCTCAGTGCCGATTGTTGTCCTTACCGCTTTTGATCAGGGCGAATACCTAATTAATTCCATTAATATCGGTATTGACCGGTATGTTACCAAGCCGGCAGTCGGTCGCCAGATTGAGGAAGCGTTGCTGAAATGTGCCAATCGCCTGCTGGTTGAAAAACAGCTGGCGGATGAGCGGCAGCGGCTCAGGTATGTTATTGAGGGGACAAAGGCCGGCAGTTGGGAGTGGGATGTACTATCGGGCGTCATAAAAGTCAACGAACGGTGGGGAGAGCTGATTGGCTACCGCCCAGAAGAGTTGCCGCCTGTCACCATAGCTTTCTGGAGGGGGCTCATCCACCATGATGACCTCCAGAACAGCTCTGAACTACTGGAAAAATGTTTTCGGGGTGAAGCACGGTATTTCGAATGTGATATGCGCATGCGCCATAAAAACGGCAGATGGGTTTGGGTACTCTCCCGCGGCAAAGTTGCCTCCTGGAGCGATGACGGGCTTCCCAAAGAGATGTACGGCACCAATACCGATCTCAGCATCCGCAAGCAGCTGGAAATCGAACTGAAGAAAAATAATGAACAGATTTTAGAGGAAAAAACTCAGTTGGCGGCCGCGCTGGCACATATTAAGAGACAATGCCAATCTGCTCGTACTGCAAAAAATAAGGGATGACCACCAGAACTGAATATATGCTATGGAGAAACCATGACCTCCCGTGAGTACTGGCTGAAATTCGTCAACGATCCGTTATTGAAACGCATTGTGACCGGCATTCTGCTCCTCAATCTTATTGTGGCCGGTAACGTCGGTTATTCACTGCTGAGCAGCAAAACAGACTTTGAAAATCAGGCAATGATTTCAACGGGCAACATTTCTCATGTTCTCGAAGAAAACATATCCGGCATTATTGGAAAGGCCGATCTTTCTCTGCTGGCCATTGCAGACGAAGCCGAGCAGGAGTTGATTCAGGGCGCTATCCGCAAGGATGAGCTTGACAAAAGCATTATTCGTCAGCAAACCCGCCTGCCGCAACTGGCAACCCTCAGGGCGACTAACGCCGTCGGTGATGCCATCTACGGCCGGAAAACGGCCATCGCCAAAACATCTTCGCTTGCCCACCGCGACTATTTTACCTATCTGCGTAGTACTCCGACGGCCGGCATGGTGATTTCCAAACCTCTGGTAGGAGGTATCTCCGGAAAATGGATGATAATTCTTGCCCGACGCTTCAACAATCCGGACGGTACATTTGCCGGACTGGTCTATACCGGTATCGGCCTAGACTACCTGACGCAGAGTTTCAGCCAGGTGAATGTCGGTAAACTGGGGTCTATTTCCCTGTTCGATGCTGATCTCTCCCTGATAGTTCGCTCCCCCCACGGAACAACGGTCGACGCCGACATCGGACGAAAAGTCGCATCGCCGCGGCTTACCGATCTGGTTACATCCGGCAAACCTGCCGGAACGTACCGGGCGGTCAGCAGTATTGACGGCAAGGAGCGGATGTACTCCTATAATATGCTGAATCTGCCCCGACCGTATTATATTGTTGTTGGTTTTGAAAAAGGTACTTATCTGAAGGAGTGGCATGCGGAAACGGTCAACATGATTGTGTTCTTACTGCTCTTTTGTTGCATCACCGTCGTGTCAGCCTGGTTTTTTTATCGGGAGTTGAGAAGAACCAGAGACGCGGAACAGAATACTTTGAAAAGTGAACAGCGCTTCCGCCTGTTCGTGGAAAATGCCAACGATCTTATTTATACCTTGTCACCGGACGGTATCATCACCTACGTCGCCCCCAACGTGCAACTGCTGCTCGGTCACTCTCCACCGGAGCTGACCGGAACGTTGTTTGCCCCGCTGATTCATCCTGACGAACTGCCGGCCACCCTGAAATTCCTGCAGGAGATAGTGACAACCGGAGTATCTCAGAGCGGTCTCGAATATCGTATCCGCCATAAAAACGGGAACTGGCGCTGGTTCATCTCCAATGCTTCGATTGTTACCGATGTTGTATCCGGTGCGCAGCTTTTTCTTGGGATTGGCCGGGATATCACCGACCGGAAACTTACCGAGAAGTCGTTGCTGGAGAGCGAGGAAAAGTACCGCATCCTCCTCGAAGAATCATCGGATTCAATTTTCAGCCTGACACCGGAAGGTTGCTACGGGTATGCAAATCGTGCCTTTACGCGAAGTCTTGGCAAACGGACTGAAGAGGTCATCGGCCATACCCTGTGGGATGTTTTTCCCAGGGATGGGGCAGACATGCGTTTTGCGGCGCTGAGCCTGGCCTTTTCCCGGAGGGAGGTGCGCGAGATTGAGGTACGGATTCCGGGGGTGGGAGGTGATCGCCACTATATGACGACAATTACCCCGATAGTAAGCCCGAAGGGGGATGCGCTTTCCGCCATCTGTTCAGCCAGAGATATTACCAAACTTAAAAGTGCCGAAACGGCATTGCGGGAAACGGCGCTTCAGCTTGATCTTCAAAAACAGGAACTACTGCAGATTAACGAAACCCTTGAGCAACGGGTTACTGAACGAACAGCCGAACTACTGCTCATCAATACACGTTTCACTCAGGTTGCCGAACATGGGCGCATGGTTGTGTGGGAAGTTGACCCTCAGGGGCGTTACACCTATATCAGTGACATGTCTACCGCTCTGTACGGGGTCCGCCCCGAGGCGGCAATCGGCACCATGCATTTGTATGACATGCTTGCTCCGAGCGAGCGTCAGGATGTCATGGAGAAACTGGTTAAGATGTTTGCCAACAGGGAACCGTTTATTGATTTTGAACATGGGAGTATTCTTGACGACGATGGTCGGACCATTTGGGTGTCCACCAACGGTATTCCCCAGTTGGACGGCAGCGGAACGTTCCTGGGATATCGCGGTACTGACATCGACATCTCTGCCGGAAGGAAGCTGCAGGAGCAGTTGAGCCAGTCTCAGAAGCTGGAATCGGTCGGGCGGCTTGCAGGCGGCATAGCTCATGATTTTAACAACAAACTCATGGTAATTCTCGGCTATGCGGAACTGGCGCGGGAGGATATCGACTATCCTGCCAAAGTACTGGAATATCTTGATGAAATCAGCACCGCCGCCGGACTTTCCCGCCAGATAACCTTGCAGCTGCTCGGTTTCTCACGCCAACAGATAGCCGCTCCCCGGGCATTAAATGTCAACAGCCTGATTGTAGAGATACAGAAAACTCTCCCCCGTTTGATAGGCGAACAGATTGCCCTGGTTTTTTCTCCCGATAATGCACTCTGGAATGTAAAATTAGACCCGGTTCAGTTCGACCAGATCGTCATGAATATGGCGGTGAATGCCCGCGACGCGATGCCGGAAGGCGGTGAATTCTCCATCGGGACCGCTAATATAACGATCGATGCCGGACACTCGAGAACAAACATCGATATCAAGCCGGGCGAGTACGTTTGCATCACCTTCGGAGATACCGGAACCGGAATTGATAAGAATACCCTGAAGCATATTTTTGATCCATTCTTCACCACCAAGGAGCCTGGCAAAGGAACCGGCCTCGGACTTGCCACCATCCACGGAATAATAAGTCAGAACGGAGGCTTTATCGAAGTTGCCACTACGCCCGGCAAAGGCACCTGCTTCTCGGTTTTCTTCCCGCGCCATGACGCCGAAATCCAGAGCTGCGCGCCCCGAGTCACTAAGCCTGCAACCGGCAGCGGTTCAATTCTGCTCATAGAAGACGAAGCCCCTTTGCGGAAAATGGTTACAATTTTCTTAGGAAAAATAGGGTATGTAGTGTATGCTGCAGCCACGCCGGGTGAAGCACTGAAGATCGCCGCAGATTCTGATCTTCCCCTGAATCTCGTGCTGACGGATGTGGTTTTACCCGGTATGAATGGGCTTGAACTGTTTGAGCGCATTCGGGAAATGCGACCCGGCATCAAAGTCGTATATGTTTCCGGGTACTATTCCGAGTATGCGGCCCTCAAGACAGTATCAGAGGAAGGCTTGTTTATTCAGAAACCGTATGACCTAAAAAAATTGAGTGAGCTTTTGAAAATACTGCTCACTGACGGGGGGAATACTAATGGCTCACCTTCTCATCATTGACGACGACCCACAAGTGCTGAAACTGATCGCTTCGTATCTTACGAGAGACGGACATGATGTCACCACGGCCACGAACGGCAAGGAAGGCATTAAATTGCTGACGGCTGGACAATTTGACATAATTATTACCGATATCGTCATGCCGGAAAAAGATGGCCTTGAGGTTCTGATGTGGTTGCGGGGTCAACAGTCCCGACCGAAAGTCATCGCCATTTCCGGCGGATCCACCGGAACTCCCCAGGATCTGCTGCTTACATTGGCCAGTTTCTCGGCTGACAAGGTTTTGCCAAAACCCGTTGACCGGAAGACATTGAGGAACGTGGTGGAAGAGTTGCTGCAGGGGTAGAATCTTATCCGGCCTTGCGATGCCGGCAACCGCAGAAAAATCTGAAATTGCTTTAGAACGAGGGGCTGATTTCAGCCCCTTTTCATTTCAATGTTCAACTCGGAAATTTTCTTCCGCAAGGTGTTCCGGTTGATACCGAGTACATCCGCCGCTTTTACCTGGTTCCAGCGACACTTCTCCAGCACGAGGCGAATCAGGGGGCGTTCGACCTGCTCCAGCACCATGGCGTGAATATCCCCCTTGTCAAGCCCCTCTATGCCGTTCATACAGGAGCGCAGTTTCAGGTCAACCAGATCCTCCAGTGATGTATCCTGTGTCCCGCTCTGCTGAAGCTCCTTTGCCGGGATCAGTCCCCCGAAATCCTGCGCTGTCAGCAGTGGATCGTTTGACAGGATCACGGCTCGTTTGATGGCATTTTCAAGCTCACGCACGTTGCCGGGCCAGGAATACGCTTTCAGAAGTGCCACTGCATCATCGGTCAACCGCTTGGGGACAACCGACATCTCAGTGCAGGAGCGGGATAAAAAGTAGCTGGCCAGATCGGGAATGTCATCGCGGCGCTCACGGAGCGGCGCGAGCATGATCGGTACGACATTCAGACGGTAGTAGAGGTCTTCGCGGAACTCCTTTTGACGTACCTTTTCGACCAACGCCTGGTTGGTTGCGGCAACGATTCTGACATCCACGGAAAAGTTTTGATTGCCACCAATGCGGGTGACCTCCTGCTCCTGAAGAACCCGAAGGATTTTGGCCTGCAAATCCAGCGGCATGTCGCCAATCTCATCCAGAAAGAGGGTGCCGTGATTGGCCTGTTCGAATTTTCCCTGTTTTCGTTCGCCGGCGCCGGTAAAAGCTCCCTTTTCCGATCCGAACAGTTCACTCTCCAGCAGGTCGCGCGGTATGGCGGCGCAGTTGATTGCAACGAACGGTTTTCCGAGGCGTTCGGAATTGAAATGAACTGCTCGCGCCACCAGCTCTTTTCCGGTGCCGGACTCCCCCTGGATCAAAATAGTGACATCGCTGACCGCCACCTTGCCGATGGTTTTGTAGACATCCTGCATGGCCGACGAATTGCCGACGATGTTTTTCTCGGCCTGATAGCGGTCTTTCAGTTCCTGTTTGAGCGTCGTTACCTGCCCGGCAATATCGCGTGCCCGGGCGACCTTTTCGATGATGGCGTCGATGACGTCCAGATCGAACGGCTTGGTGATGTAATCGTAAGCGCCCCGCTTCATCGCCTCAACCGCGTTTTTCATACTGGCTTCGGCAGTCATGATAACGACCAGCAGATCGTTGTTCATTTCACGGACTTTATCCAGAAGGTCAAGCCCCGTGATCCCTGGCATCTTGATGTCAAGGATGGCCAGGTCATAACAGTTGTCCTTGATCAGTTCCAGCGCTTGACGACCGTCATGGGCCAGATCCACGCTGAACCCTTTTTGTTTGAGCGCCTTCGAAAGTACCCAGCGGATACTCTCTTCATCATCGGCTACCAGTATTCTGTTGAGCGGCATGGGGAACCTCAGTTATAAAGTTTATCGTACGAGCGGCAGCAGGACCGTAAATTTTGAGCCGTGCCCCGGATCCGATTCGGCCTTGATCATGCCGCGATGCTCCGAGACGATTTTGTGACAGATGGTTAGTCCCAGGCCGGTGCCACCGGATTTGGTGCTGAAGAATGGTGTCCAGATGTTCTCCAGATCTTTCTGCGGTATGCCGGGGCCATCGTCACCAACCTCAATGGCAACCATCCGGGAGTGCCGCTGGTTCTGGGTCATTCGATAATCGGAAAGCACCCTGCTCGTCACCGTCAGGCGCCCGTCAATACCCATGGCGTCGATGGCATTGCAGATCAGGTTCAGAAACAGCCGGGTCAGCATCTCCTCATCAGCCATTATGTCCGGAATACTGGGATCGAAATGCTGTATGAACGCGATCTCCCGGTCGGCGACACTCTGTTTCTGCAGCAGCAGGATATCCCCCAGAACCTTGTGCAGATTAACGGGAGCGAGCCTGAGCGCGCGCGGTGAGGCCAGTTCCAGCAGTTCGCGGATAATATGGTCGATCCGCTCGGTCTCACGGATCATGATCCTAGTGTAATCGAGCATTTCACTGCCGGGGGCAAATTCCCGTTCAAGAAGCTGGGCGGCACCCTTGATCCCTCCCAGCGGGTTTTTGACCTCGTGGGCCAGGCCGGCGGCCAGTGTGCCGAGCGTGGAAAGACGGTCGGCCTGCCGTACGGCGGCTTCCAGTTCGCGGATATAGGTGATGTCCTTAAGCGTCAAAATTGCGCCGATGTTTTCGCCGCTTCCTTCTACCAAAGGATAGCAGGTAATGGCAACCGGCGTAATCTTTCCGGTAGAACGGACCACAACATTCTCGTGGTCCGAGATTGTGATGCCGGTGCGCATGGTTTTGGTGAGCATCTCGATCAGGGTAGTCTCAAGTGTGAACAGTTTTTCGAACGCTGCTCCGAGAGCCTGCCGCTGTGAGAATCCGGTGATCTGCTCAGCCGCAGGGTTGCACAGGGTAATCCGGCCGTTGCTCCCCACGACGATCACGCCATCACCCACACTGTCGATTACCGTGGCGTAGTAGTCATCACGCGTTTTCTGTTGTTGTTCAGGTTGCATCTATCTCGTCCGGAACATGGCCCGGGGTGCCCGGTATGTTCCGTATCCTTTCCGTCAATGATTGAATATCCTGAATCGAACCTGCTGCGTTGGCCGCCCGGCGGATTTCGGACGCTCCGGCAAATCCCTTGGCATACCAGCCGATATGCTTTTTGATTTCCCGGACGGCAACCGCTGCGCCTGACTCCCCAATGAAGAGCGCCAGATGTTTCTCAATGGTATCGGCCCGTTCGCCGGTACTTGCCGGGGTGTAACGACCGGAGGCGGCCAGTTCCCGTACCTGTCTGAAAATCCAGGGGGCGCCGAGCGCGCCGCGGGCAATCATAATGCCGTCGCAGCCGGTTGTTTCGAGCATCCGGAGGCAATCATCAGGGGTAAACAGGTCTCCGCTTCCAAGTACCGGGATAGACAGCGCCCGCTTCATCTCCGCAAGCTGCGTCCAGTCTGCCAGACCGGAAAACATCAGGCTGCGGCTGCGGGGGTGAAGGGTAATGGCATCACATCCTTCGGCCTCGGCGATCCGTCCCACTTCCTGAAAAACGTTGTCGCCGCAGTGCCAGCCGGAACGGATCTTGATCGTGAGCGGCAGTGTGGTTGCGGCACGTACCGCACGGACGATGGCGGCGATTTTAAGCGGTTCCAGCAGCAGCGCACTGCCGGCTCCGGTCCCAACTACCTTGCGTACCGGACACCCCATGTTGATGTCAATGAGTTCGCCGTATCCCTCAACCATGCGTGCCGCTTCTGCCAGGTCGGCAGGCTTGTCGCCGAACAACTGGATACCGAGCGGCCGGTCCCCGGAAGAGCTCTTCAGGAGTGCCAGCGTTTTTGTTCCTTCGCGTACCAGGCCATTGACACTGACCATTTCGGTAAAGGCAAACGATGCTCCAGCCGTGCGGCAGATCAGGCGGAACGAATGATTTGTAATTCCCGCCAGGGGTGCGAGCACGACGTTGTGCGCAAGGACGAGAGAGCCAATTGTTAATGGTTTTAGCATGATACACACTGACGATGCGAACCGGGTGGGAGAAAAACGGTCTTCATGTGCCTAAATTTTGGGCATAGTAGCACAGTCGGGATAAATGGCAAGAGCAAAAAACAGATTTCTATTGCCAATCGGACAATTTCCGTTTTTAATAGCTCTAAACCATGTTGTTGGAATAAGGAGAACTGCCATGTTTGGAATCGGCATGCCGGAAATGATAATTATTCTCGTGATAGCCCTGATTGTCATCGGGCCGCACAAATTACCAGAATTGGCCAAGTCATTGGGAAAAGGGCTTGCAGAGTTCAAGAAGGCTTCGGAAGGATTTCAGCGATCCGTTCAGGAAGAGGCGAACAAGGCCGAAGAGCCGGTGCCCCAGGTAAAGGGCGCCCCGGTTACGACAGAACCGATTTCGGTTCACGCTTCGGCGGAACCGCAGCCGGTTGAAAAGAAAGAAACTCCTCACGCGTGACAGCGGCTTCGCGGAATACTGATGAACGGTGAGAGCCGGGTTCCCCGGCTCTCATTCTGTTTGTGGTACTGCAAATGGCACTATTTTACCTGGATGTTGATCTGTTTCGGTTTCTTTTCTTCTTTTTTGGGAAGCGTGATAGTCAGTACCCCCTTGTCACAACTGGCGGCAACTTTCTCCTGATCGATGGTTGCCGGCAGAGTGAAACTGCGCTGGAAGCTGCCGAAATACCTCTCGATGCGGTGGTAATTTTCCTTTTTTACCTCGTCCTCATGTTTGCGCTCCCCTTTTAGAATCAGCGTGCTGTCTTCTATACGAACCTCAATGTCTTTCTGATCCACGTCGGGGAGCTCGGCTTTTATGACAATGGAGTCGGCTGTTTCATATATGTCGACTGCCGGTTGCCAGAGTCCCTCTTTGATATCTTCACTGGGGAGATCGTGATTCCAGGAAAGGTTGAGAAGCCGGTTCATCTGGTCCTGCATGGTGCGCAAATCCCGGAGCGGGTTGTACTTGACAAGTGCCATGGCTGTATCCTCCTTACGAGTTTGTTTGCTTTGGGCAGTGCCCTGTTACGGAAAATGTAATCACGATTTCTAAAATGTCAAGCCATGGTAGTCTCTGCCGGTTATCCGCAGGTCTGTTGCAAAAACGCCAGACTTTTCAATCTTCTGGAGGAGTGGGTGGCCAGCGACTCATCCAGGAGGATACCGGCCGTCAGGAGTGCCTCGGCATCAAATGCCGTCTGTCCGAACCGGCTGGTGGCCAGGCAGAAATTCAGGCTGTTCAGGGCGGATGATGGTATCTGGCGCCCGGTTGCGGCACAGAAACGGCAGACCAGCTCACCCCCCTGCTGCATCATTGCGCCACGTTCGCCGAATGCCGAGCCGCAACGGCTGCACTCCGCCAGCGATGGCCGGTAGCCGAGGATGTTCAGCAGATTGATTTCAAACATTCTGCGGTCGGCCGTTTCAACGTATCCGGAGTCCAGTTGCTCAAGATAGGCGGCCAGTAGGCGGTACAGCCGCGGGAGCGGGTGTCCTTCCGGGGTGAGGCACTCCACCAGTTCGCAGGAATATAACCCGTGGGCAATGGCGCCGAGTTCACTCCGGATCCCGGAATAGAGCGTGATGACATCGGCGCTCTGCAACGGAGAGAGCCCCTCCTTATGGTTTAGCTGGAGTTCGATCCGGGCAAACGTCTCCAGGGCCGGTCCGAAGCGTTTGCGGCTGTTACGGGCACCGCGGGCAAACCCTTTTAATCGGCCATGTTCCAGCGTGAACAGCGATACGATCCGGTCGCGTTCGCCGTAATTGGAGGTTGAAAGCACGAAGGCTTGAAGTTTTTCCGGACGCATGATGTTTTTGCGACTCCCGCAGGTGAGAATGTGGAACGGGCTGAACAACTATGCTACACTTCGCACTACTCATCTCTTTATAACACAGGTTACCCACATGATAGCATCTGAAACGCTGGCCCGGCTCGAATTTGACAAATTGCTCGCCGAAATTTCACAACATGCCTACAGTTGCTGTACGGTTGAGCGAATCAACAGTATCCGCCCGCTGAACGACCTTCAGGAGATCAGGACAATATCGGGGCGTATTGCGGAAATTCGCGCTCTTGATCGTTCCGGCATTTCGCTCGCTTTGGGGAGTTTTGATGATGTCCGTCCCTCGCTTGAACTTTTGAGGCCGGTCGGTGCCATTCTGCCTCCGCTCGAACTGCTCCTGTTTATTCCGGTGCTGCGTCTGTATGCGGCACTGTCCAGGCAATGCTCACCTCGCGACGACATTTCGCTGCTGAAATCACTACAGCCGCAGCTGCGTGGTTTTCCCGATATTCTTGAGCCTCTGGTTGCGTCGATCGACAGCGACGGCAGCATCATGGATTCCGCCTCTAAGCTGCTGCGGGAAACCCGCCGCGCCAAACGGGGGCTGGCGGCGCGAATCAGAAAAAAAATTGAGGAGATTGTTCAGGCCAACGGCATTGAAAAGTTTCTTCAGGATGACTTTATCACGCAACGTTCGGGTCGCTGGGTTATTCCGGTACGGATGGATTCGAAGGGGATGGTCAAAGGGGTGGTGCATGATGTCTCTTCGTCGGGCGAAACTGCCTTCATGGAGCCGCTGGAGATCATCCCTTTCGTGAATGAGCTGGAAAATTTGACCGCCGAAGAGAAGGCGGAAGAGATCCGTATTTTGCGGCAGCTCTCCAGCTGGTTGCGCGAAGACGCCGATCAGATTGCCGCTTGTTTTGACACGCTGCTGGAGTTGGATCTGCTGAACAGTATGGCGCGTTTTGCCATTGAATTTGATCTGGAGCCGGCTGCGATTAATGAATCCGGAGAACTGCATCTGGTGGATGCGCGTCACCCGCTGCTGTTGATGATGCGGAAACGGGGCGTTTTGAGGACGGTTGAACCGCTCGGACTCGCGTTGGGCGGGGGTGAGCCGGACTCCGCTACGGTCATGGTCATCACCGGCCCGAATGCGGGGGGTAAAACCATTGCCCTCAAGACCGCCGGAATGCTGACGCTGATGGCGCTTTGCGGTATGCCGGTGCCTGCCGGACCTCGTTCCACCTTTCCATTGATTGGTTCGCTTCTGGTCGATATCGGCGATGACCAGTCGATAGAGCAGAGTCATTCCACGTTTTCGGCTCACGCTGCCCGGATCACGGCCATTCTTCAGCAGAGCGGCGCGCGCAGCCTGGTGCTGCTTGATGAGCTGGGCGCCGGCACCGAACCGCTCCAGGGGGCGGCAATCGCGTGCGGCGTGCTGCATGAACTGCAGCAGCAGGGAAGCATGGTTATTGCCACCACACACTTGAGCGATATCATCGGTTTTGTTCACCAGACTCCCGGCATGAGTAACGCGGGCATGGCCTTTGACGATGTCACGTTCACACCGCTCTACCGGTTGATCGTCGGCGAACCGGGACAGTCGCATGCCGTGGAGATTGCCCGTCGTTTCGGGATGCCGGAACGGGTAATCGCCTTTGCCCGACGGATGCTCGGCAATGCCGGGAGCGAATTTGCGGGGCTGTTGACCGAATTGCGTCAGCGCCGGAATGAATATGAACAGCTTCGTGCTTCGCTTCAGGATCGGGAACGTTCGCTTGACCGGCGGAGCGCCGAACTGGAAGCGCGTGCCGACGAGGTACGATTGATCCGTAAAGAGGCTGCCGAAAAGGGATGGCATGAGGCCAGGGAGCTGATTTCGACCACCAGGAGAAAGATGAATCTCCTGCTGGAGGAGTTGAAACGGGAAAAACGGACCGAGGTCGTCGAACAGATCCGGCATACCGGGGCTGAACTGACGGTACAGCTCAAGCCGCTGGGTGAACAGACGGAGCTGTTGCCGTTGACATCTGTCAAATCAGGCGATCCGGTGCATATCCGGTCATTGGGGTGTGATGGTGTTGTCTTGTCGGTTGATGTGCGGAACGGCAAGACGCGGGTCAGGGCCGGGCGGATGGAGCTGGATGTGGCGCAGGCGGAGTTGGCAAAGCCGCTGACAAAGGGTGACGGGATGAAAAAGTCACAAACCGGAACCTGGAAAACCACCGTTGAAGAGAGCGAACAGCGTGAACTGAAGCTGATCGGGATGCGGGTGGGTGATGCGCTGGCAGAGCTGGAGCCGTTTATCAATCACGCTGCCGCCGCCGGTTTACGCAAAGTGCGGGTCATTCACGGGGTAGGCACCGGACGGCTGCGGGATGCCGTGCGCGAAGAACTGGGGCGGCACCCGCTGGTGGAGGAATACCGGTCGGGCGAGCCGCACGAGGGGCGGGACGGGGCCACGGTGGTAACGCTCAAGGTTTAGAGGTGAGTCTCCTTAACCTATTCTGACCGAGCGCATCGATATGGATCCGAGCGGTACCCCTTCGGCAAAGAATGATACCGGTTCGTCCGGCTGTTGCAAGGCCAGGACGTACAATAGCGGCAGGTAGTGCTCGCTGGTCGGAATGGAGAGGCGGGCTGCCTCGCCCAATGTCGCGTACTCCACCAGTCGGTCATGCTCACCCGCCATAATCAGCTCGGCGGCCATTTGATCGAATTCCGTAGCCCACGGATACGGCTCACGGGCATCCCACTGCAACAGACGCAGGTTGTGGACGATGTTGCCGCTCCCCACGATCAGTATCCCTTCACTGCGCAGCGCCGCCAGTTTCGCGCCAAGATCGAAGTGGAAACGGGGGGGCTGCGTCCGGTCGAGGCTGAGTTGTACGACCGGGATGTCGGCAGACGGGTACATGCGGCGCAGTACCGACCAGGCGCCGTGGTCGAGTCCCCAGGAGTCGCCGGTATCCAGTCGTACTGCGGTTGATGTGACGAGCGACCGCACCCGCTCGGCCAACTCGGGTGATCCGGGCGCCGGATACCCCACCTGGTACAGTTCCTCGGGGAAGCCGTAAAAGTCATGGATTGTCTTCGGCGCTGTCATCGCGGTGATGACTGTTCCATCGGTTTCCCAGTGGGCAGAAATACAGAGTATGGCGCGCGGGCGAGGGATCGAAGCTACTGCTTCACGCCAGGCTGTTACGTAAGCGGTCTCCAGGATGGCGTTCATCGGATTGCCGTGGCCGACGAACAGAGCCGGCATAAGAGGTGTAACGATCATTTATTGTCCTTCAACAGCCACACGGTCAGTTGTGCCACCGTATGCTGGAACTTGCGGCGCGTCTCGCGGATCACGAACGGCACGTCACGCGGTTCGCCCAGCAAGCTGAAGTGCGGCGCCAGCGCTTTTTTCAGCCCGTCCAGCGACCAGACCGGTTCGCCCGCCTCGCGGCATCCCCCCAGCCACTCCTCTTTTTTCGTGTATTCCTCCAGCCAGGTATAGGGTGATGTGATCACCAACACTCCTCCCTGATTCATCCGTTCGTGAATCATGCCGAGGAACTTCCGCGGCGAGTAGAGTCGGTCGATCAGGTTGGCGGCCAGTACCAGATCGTAGCCACTGAATTTTTCCGGGAGGTTGCAGGCGTCGGCCTGGAAAAACTGCACCCGGTCGCGGACCCTGTCCAACCCCAGTTCCACCAGGTTGATTTCGTGGAAGGAGACGATTTCTCCCTCCTCCGGCAGGGTGTAGCGGAGCGAGCTCTCCCCCTGCATCCGGGCTGCGAGGCGGAAGAAGCGGGTGGAGAAATCCAGCCCGGTCACCTGTTCAAAACCACCCTGCGCCAGTTCAAACGCTCCCCTTCCCAGGGCACACCCCAGATCGAGGGCATGGCCGAATGTGCGTCCCTGCATCTGCTCCAGGCAGATGGATGCACAGGTTTTCGGGAAATTGGCCACGCCGAAATGCTCCGGTCCGTAGTGGGCGTCGCAGTACTGGGCCGCCAGGGTATCGCTTTCGTACAGGTCGTCGTGGATGACGACCGGCGCGGCGCTCTCCACGTAGCGGAAACCGGCATGCTGGAAGAAGTGCCGCCGGAACGCGTAGCGAGAATCCCGCGTTGCTTCGTTGCCGGTGGAAATCCATGAGCCTCCCTTGATCAGGTTGTGCCGGGTGTCGAAGGTTGGGGTGGAGAAGTCGTCGTACCACGGGTGGATTTCAAAACCATGGAACGGGTATATCGGTGTTTCGGTCCACTGCCAGACGTTGCCGAGCATGTCAAAGAAATCGCCGCATTTGAAACGGTCAATCGGGCAGGATGAGGCCCACCGGGCAAGATTGATGTTGCCCGGCGCCGTGTCCAACCAGGGCTGGTCCGGGATACTGCAGATATCCCGCAGCCGGTTCCATTCGTCCTCGCTCGGCAGGCGGATCTGCGCGCCGGTTTGAGACGATTTCCAGTTGCAGAATGCCTTGGCTTCAAGGTAGTTAACCTCAACCGGCCAATTCCAGGGAAGATCGATCTCGCTGGCCATGGTGCGCAGCTTCCAACCCTCTCCGGCCTTGATCCAGAAGAGCGGATACTCCGCCTGTTTGAATTCGCGCCAGTGCCACCCTTCCTCGGTCCACCACTTCTGCTCGCGATACCCTCCCGCCTCGACAAAAGCCAGATATTCCCGGTTTGAGGTGAGGTGCTCTGCCGCCAGGAAATCCGGCACATCGGCTGCGTGTACGCCGTACTCGTTATCCCAGCCGTAGAGCGGGTGACTCTTTGTCTTACCGAGGGTGACGGTGCCTCCCGGCACATTCAGGAGCCGGTTATCAGGCGGCTCGCCCGACTCGGTGCAGATATCCCACAGCGGCAGCTGTTGTACCTGATCAATGGGAAGCTGACGGATCAGCACCGACGAGGTTTCCAGGTGAATGCGCTGGTGTTCGATTCCCATTATGATTCCCCAGAACGGGTTCTCCCAGGCAATCGGCAACGTCAGTGGCAGGGTGCGGATCAGGTTGTCCATCAGAGCGCGGGCCTGGTCGCGATACTCCTTGACCTGCCCGCGGGTGGGCCAGTCGTAATGGGATTCGTTCAGGTCGTCCCACGACATCTCATCCACTCCCACGGCAAACATGGATTCAAAACGGGGATTGACGCGCTGGTCGATGACTTTAGCAATGGTCAGCTTGTTAATGTAAAATGTCGCGGTGTGGCCGAAATAAAAGATCAGCGGGTGGCGCAACCGGTCGGCCCGCAGGTAAAAGGTGTCGTCGTATCGGAGTGTATCGTAAAGTTTTTCGTCGATATCGAAGGTGGCGTGGAAATACGCCAGGATCTCAGCCCGCTTCTGCTCCGGGTCGCCTTCGTTGAGGATGGGGGTGTGGATGTTGCGCAGTTCCATGGCTGGTCTCCTTTTCTGCTTATACTCTTTTGAGCGGGTGCCCAGACATCCAGTCGCGCAGGGCTGCGTCAATACGAGACTGCCAACCTGCTCCGGTAGATTTGAAGTATTCGACTACATCGGATGATAAGCGGATGGCAGTAGGTATCTTGGTCGTCTCTGCCTTTGGTCTACCAGGTTTGCGAACAACTTTTGCCGACACAAAGAAATTTTGCACCTGTGCCGGATCGTTAGGATCATACAGGTCTGTATCAGGATCGTATGCGATAGGGGAGTCGGTTGCAGCATCATGCCGTACCTGTTCCCAGTCAGTCTTTGAATTCTTTTTCGAGCCAGGCATGGTACGCCTCCCTTTCGTTATCCCGCCGGACCGTGTCCGTACGTTTACAATGTATGTAGCCAATCACGGTAATTCCCGGTTCAGAAGTTTACTCAGTTTTATAAAATCATACGGTTTCTGAATAAAATTCGAGCCTGAATCTGATGCTTCACAGAGTAATACGTTATCAGCCGAATATCCTGAAGCGTAAATACACTTAATGTCCGGTCTGATTTCTCGCACCTTTTCCATCATAATCCAGCCATTCATTTCAGGCATGACATAATCGGTTAGAACGAGGTCGATCTTGATTGACAGGTCACGAACCAACTCTAATGCAGCACAGGGAGTTGCTGCTTCATACACGGTATAGCCGATTTTATTCAGGAAATTTGATGTAACGGATCGTACCGGATGCTCGTCCTCAACAAGCAATATGGAAGAATTACCTGCGTATACAGTGTCATTAGTCTTGGCAATCTCTTTCGTAGGTTCATCATATCTTGGGATATAAACCTTGAAATTTGTTCCGGATCCGGGAGTGCTTGTGACATCAATAAATCCGTTATTCTGAGATATGATGCCGTAGACGGTAGAAAGCCCAAGTCCGGTTCCTTTCCCCACATCCTTGGTTGTAAAAAATGGTTCAAATATATGAGCTAACGTCTCACTATCCATCCCGACTCCGGAGTCGGCGAATGTTATCTCGACATAATCACCGGCTGCAAAATGAGCGATGGGACGGTGGCCACAGTTGTCCAACGTTACATTACGAGTTTCGATGCGTAATGTCCCGCCGTCCGGCATTGCATCCCGAGCATTAATTGCCAGATTCATGACAATTTGATCGAGTTGAGCAGGATCAATTCGGTTAGTCCAAAGGTTTTCGTCGGGTAAAAATGTAATTAAAATATTTTCACCAATGAGACGAGAAAGTGGTGGGATGGTTTCGGCGATACTATCATTTGCATTCAGATGTTGCGGACTGATTACCTGTTTCCGTGAGAATGCGAGCAGTCGTTGAGTTATGTCCCGGGAATGTTCAGCCGCACAGTTTATCTCTTGCAAATATTTCAGCACTTTGGACCTGTTATTAATCTCCATTTTGGCAAGAGAGGCAGCGCCCATAATTACCATAAGCTTGTTGTTGAAGTCGTGAGCAACTCCGCCGGCAAGCTGTCCGATTGCCTCCATTTTCTGTGAATGCTGTAACTGGTTTTCAAGCTGTTGCCGCTCATTTTCTAATCTGATGCTCTCGGTCATGTCTCTTGTAATGCCAATGAGCAGCGTAGTATCACCAGACGTAAGACTCTTTGAACTCACTTCAACCTGGAGAATAGTGCCGTCCTTACATCTTTCAGCGCCCTTTAAGTTGTAGAGCCCTTCCATAGAAGCCTTCTGAAAATGCAGTGGTAACAGAGTGACGTCATCAGGGACTACGATGTCTTTCAGATTCATGCGTTTAAACTCATCTTTGCTGTAACCAAGCCGGGAACAAGCTATTTCGTTAACTTCCACAATTTTTCCGTCAAAATCGTGAATATATATGGCATCTACGACGTTATCGAAAAGGGTGCGGAACCTTGTTTCCGATTCGCTTAATGTCCGGATAAGCCGCTTTTGCTCTGTAATCTCGATTATAGCACCTACCAACCCTGATAGCTCCCCTTCTGCGTCATAGAAAGGCGCTTTGTAGAAAGTGACGTCATGCACAACTCCGTCACGTGAGACAACTGTACTGTCATAAATCTGCACCCCCCTTTCGGCATAAAGCTCCTGATCCTTTTTACCATATGCTTCCACCAACGCTGGAGATGCAACATCCAAAGCCGATTTGCCAATAATCTGTTCTTTTTCCATACCCAGAATATGAGCAAAGCTGCTATTACAGCCAAGATAGTGGCCATGCAGGTTTTTGTAAAAGATGGGAATTGGAATCGTCTCTGTGACAATCTGCTGAAAATCAAGCCGGTGCTTCAACTCTTTTCTTTGTGATTCCAATTCCGCCAGCATGGTATTAAAAGCGCTGGCTAGAACGCCGATCTCATCTCCGGTTGTTACATTGATCCTTTCGGAGAGATGCCAGGTTCTAATGATCTCCAGGATATGACTATGAAGGACACAAAAGAGATCCACACTTTTTTTCGTGGAACTGAACAGAACGAGATTTGCAAGAAACAGGATTACTGAGTATATGAGGATTGTACTTGCAATCCCCTGCCACATTGTCGAATAAACGGAAGTTATTTCTTTATGGGAAATCAGAAAACCAATATTCGTCCCGGATGCATCGTGTAATGGAGATAATCCAACTGCAAATTTCTTCCCATTACTATTTTCGATACTTACTTTGAAGCCTGATTGTTGCTGTATTGTCGTTAGTAATCGGGAGACAAGTTTTTCAGTAATATTCCTGTCACTCGGATAAAGAATCGCGAAATTACCAACAAGTTTTCCCGATACGGATGTCGGCTGACTTAGTAAATACTCCGCATTCAATAGCACTGCCGAATCATTTCCGGAGTCTTTTTTCATACGTTCAAAAATATGGCCGATCTCTTCTGCAACTTCAATATAACCAATCATCTTGCCATTAAAGGAAACGGGACTGACACTCCGTAATGAGAAAAAATTCAAGCCAAGTTCAATGCCGCTGGCAATGTTGTTGGTAGCAGCAGCCCTCCTAAAGGTTTCCCTCTCCAGCTTATCTCCCGCTTGTTCAGGTTTATGGACACGGAGTAATACCCTGCCGTCAGGGGTAATAAAATACATATGAGTAATTTTACAGTTTTGACGTAACGTGGCAAAAATAGGTGTGGCCGCTGCCATAAGCTCTGTCTTATTGCGTGCCGCGAATGGTCTGAGCAGGGAGTCCGCATGTGCCAATCCTATGTGTACTCCTGCCAGAGTTACGACATCGGATGATTGGTTGTTTGCAAAGAGCGTGCTTTGATTTTGTGCAAAATCACTCAACCGATCCTCAAGCTGCTTCATTTCAAACGAGTAAACGATAACTCCCATTGAAACCGCGCTGAGAATGAAAAAAGCAATAATAATCAAATTAACTTTTTGCTTGATCGTGAGGTTCTGAAATTTCATACGTCAGCCCCCTGTGCTTGCATAGCAGTCAATAGAATCGGCTCAACACGTTTCAAAAAAAATATCATGTCGGTAAGTATATACACAACCGGCTTATTATCAATATTTATGGTTATTTTTTTACAAAATTGCTTTATCTACCAGCTATGGCCAAAATAATAAAATATGATTTCATGAACAATATGTTTTTCCAAAAAACGGACGTTAATTTATATTGAATAATACACTGGCAGGTATTACTGTCTGACCATGGTATTACAACGCCGAGTATGGACGTCATAAACGGAGATCTGGTTGGCAAAACACTCGTTAAATATCCGAAAGCGCTTTATGTCCTTATCATTGCGGACACACCTGCTGATTATGGCTGCATTGCTTTCCTTTCCCGCCTTTATCTTATCTACTCATTTTGCGTTTCATCAGGGTCATGACGCTATTGAAAATGGCAAAATAACTGCTCAAAAAATAGTCTACAGTGTCGCCTCAGAACAACATAATCTTGCCGGCGATGCTGAACAGCTACTGACCATATTGGCGCAACTTCCTGATGTAAAGAACCACAATGTCAGTGCAACCAACGCTATCCTGGCTGATATCCTCAAAAAAAGTCCACAGTACGGAAATATAGTTGTTTTAGATCGTGAGGGAACCGCCTGGGCATCCGGACTGCCGATAATAGCACCATTTTCATTAAAAAACGGGTTGACCTTCAATAAAACGGTAAATAACAGGCAATTCTCTTCCGGGGAATACAATATTGGTAAGATTTCGGGGCGACCAACTATCGGGTTCGGGTACCCGATAATTGATAATGAGGGGACTCTTCGGGGTGTGATAGCGGTAAACCTGAATTTCAACCATTTCAATGAATTGGTGAAACGTGCAGGCCTTCCCAATAAATCGATATTTATCCTGGCGGATCATAACGGAATCATTCTTGACAGGAACCATGAACCTGAAAGATATGTCGGCCACAAGGAAAATGATGATGTCCTGCTACGCTTGATAAACGGGAGTGACGAAGGCAGCAGTGTCGACTATGGTCCTGCTAGAAGCATAGAAGCCTACCAGAAAATGCGCTTGCCGAATGAGGGGGCCCCATACCTCTACATACGTGCGAGTATTCCTCTCAAGGAGATTCTTCACACAGAGTACATGACGGTGATATATTACAGCGCGGTTTTTGTGCCATTTTTAGTGGCTCTTTTTACCCTTGTAGTGTACATCGGCAACACATGCTTTATCAAACGAATCAAGATGCTCCAGGATGTTACTACCCGGTTTTCAGAAGGTGACCGCCACATAAAGGCTGCCGAACTTATCCAGGGAGGTGAGCTGGGAAGACTGGGGCTGGCGTTTGATCAGATGGCAAATAAGCTCGCTTCGAGAGAATTGTCACTTGTTACCAAACAGCAGGAGCTAAATGACCTCAACTTCAATCTTACCCTGAAAGTTGAGGAAGAAACGGAAAAACGTCTCCATCAGGAACGCCTGATGGCACGTCATGCCCGTCTGGCGGCTATAGGGGAGATGATTGGAGCCATCGCCCATCAATGGCGGCAACCGCTGGCAACCGTCGGGGCGACTATTCAAAGTATACGAATGGCATGGGATTTGCGCCGTATTGACGATGCGTTTCTGAAACATGCTGAAGCTGATGCGCAGAAACAACTCAATTACATGTCCGATACCATAGAAGACTTCAGAAACTTTTTCAGTCCTGATAAGGTTGTCGAGCAATTTGATGTTAAAGAGAAAATTACTGAAGTTACTCATCTTGTTGCCGCTCAATTTGCCAATTCCGGCGTCTGTTTGGAAGAAGTTGAAACCTCACCTGATTTTCAACTGACCATTGAAGGGTACCAAAATGAGTTTAAGCAGTCACTTCTTAACCTTGTCAGCAATGCCTTTGATGCGATCATGGAGACTCGTAAACCGGGACAAGACACCGCAGGGAAGGTCACTATCTCTGCCGGCAAAGAAAATGACAGCGTGGTTATTGAGGTCAGTGATAATGGTTGCGGAATACCAGATGACATAGCCGGCAAAATATTTGAGCCATACTTTACCAGTAAATCCGAAGGTAAGGGTACCGGGATCGGGCTCTACATGGCAAAGCTTATCATTGAAGAGAGCATGGGGGGGAAGCTCAGTTTTACAAGTGGACCCGATGGCACGGTATTCAAGATTACACTGGCCCGGGATCTCTCCTTTGAAGGGGATAGACAATGAACATAATCACAGGGCAATTACCGATAAAAGTCCTCTATACAGAGGATGAACCGGATCTTCGCGAACGAATCCGCATCGTCCTTGAGATGTATTTTAAACAGGTAATTGTCGCCGCTAATGGCAAAGAGGGGTTGGAACTATTTACCCACCACCATCCTGACATTGTGGTGAGCGATATAAAGATGCCGGTCATGGACGGCCTGGAATTCACGAAGCAAATTCGAGCGATTGCGCCAGACACCCCGATACTGCTGACAACGGCATTTACCGAGGTAGAGTACCTTCTGAAAGCCATTGAGCTTGGCGTATCGGCATATATTCGCAAGCCCATTGATTGTCATCTGTTGGTTGAGAAAATCAGTCGCGCGGCGACTCCAATCCTGCAAAAAATTGCCCTGGAGGAAGCAAAAACACGGGGAGAAAAGCCATTGGAACTGCTTCTTGGCGACAGTCAGGCGATGCGTGATATAATTCCGCTGGCTCAGCGTATTGCCGAAACTGATTATTCCGTGCTTATTCTCGGTGAAACCGGCGTAGGCAAATCTCACCTTGCCGCGCTTATCCACGGTCTGAGCCACCGCAGGCATAATCCGTTTATTACGGTGATAGTTGGTTCTATGCCTGAATCACTGGTGGAAAGCCAACTCTTCGGCCATATTAAAGGGGCTTTCACCGGGGCTGTCTCTGCAAAAAACGGACTCTTTGAAGAAGCGGATGGAGGGACACTTTTTCTTGATGATATCGATTGCGCCTCACCGGTCATCCAGGCCAAAATACTTCACGCCGTTGAACAGAAAAACTTTTACCCTATTGGTGGGACAAAGCGAGTTGAAGTTGATATTCGCGTTATTACTGCGTCTAACCGTGATCTTCTCCAGGAAGCACATAAGGGAAATTTTCGCGAAGACCTTTACTACCGTCTCTGCGATATGGTTATCACTTTGCCGCCGCTTCGCGAAAGAGGCGGCGATATAGCCGTTCTGGCGCGCACCTTCTTACATGAGGTTTCACTGGAACTTGACAAGGCGCCTCCACGCATCACTTCTGACGCACTCCTGATGCTGAACCGCTATCCCTGGCCAGGCAACTTGCGCGAGCTGAAAAGCGTCATGAAGCGTGCCGCCCTGTTTGCCAAAGAAACTCTCACAAGTGATGACGTGTCTAAAGTCCTGTCAGGAGTACAAACGACTACATCAGAAATTGGACCGACACGGCTGCAGACCCTGAAAGAGCTGAAGTGTCACGCAATTGAACAGGCACTCCTCGCCACAGACGGAAAAAAAATGGAAGCAGCCCGCTTGTTGGATGTCAATTACAGCAGTTTCAAGCGCATGCTTGAAAAGTATGGACGGTAAGAATCACCATTATGCACACCCCCTTCTGATCGGTTATGTTCATTTTGCATACCCCCCCACACCCCTGTTATAAAATAACATAACAAAATCGGCATATCCCCGTTTTGGCATCGTTGTTGCTCTATTTCTTTCAATAAATCAGGGATCAAAAGGAGTTCGATAACGAATGGCAGGGCTCTCCATGGTGACAAACCCAGTTCCCAATAACAATCCGGAAATTGTTACAGAGACACTTGTCATACATTGTGTTTTTATCAGCAATCCTTTTCCGGAGTGCTATTGCATGAACATAAACAGTTCCAAGATACCGAAAGTAATCAAGTACTGTGCCGGCGATTATACTTTATGCAGCATTTACATTCGTAAGCGCTAAAAGGGAGGGAAACTACAGATGATAGGATACATATTTTCGGCAATAGCATTGGTTGCCGTAGTGGTACTGGCGTTACAATTTTTTATGTACAGAGGCTCTGATCATGGCAATAAATAATTCTGAAACTAAAATGATCGTAAACGCAGGTACGGTGACGAAGATACCTCGATACAATGTAATATCACTGAGAGTCAGCCAGGAAGAACGCAGATACCTCGATTCTCTCATTGTTGGCAAAAACAAGAGTGTCTCAGATGTGATGCGTGAAGCCTTGTTTTTTTATTCCTCACATGGCCGTCACGTATAAGTGCCTTCTTCAAACGAGTAAAATCATTCATCGTAAGGAAGTGGGGCAAAGCATGGCAAGATTATATAGGTTATTAATCCTGTTTGCTTTCAGCCTGTTGGGGGTTTCCGGTCAGGTTTCAGCCAGTGATCTCAGAATCGGCGTGCTGGACATCCGGGGCCCCGAAGACACTATAAAATATTGGCAGCAGGTATCAGAATACCTGAATAAACAAATTTCTGATAACCATTTCGTCATTATCCCTCACAATTATAAATCAATGGAAAAGGCCGTTGCAGATGGACAGTTGGAATTTGCGGTGGTTAATCCTGCGCAGTACATCGAACTGGAGGTAAAATACGGAGCCTCCGCTATTGCCACTCAAATCAGCCATTCTGCCCAGACCGAATCTTCTTACTTTGGTACCGTCATCTTTACCAGGGCCAATCGTACCGATATTGCAACGTTATCTGACCTCAAGGGTAAATCACTCATAACAGCAAGCAAAACCGCATTTGCGTCATGGGTGGTCACACGTGATGAGCTCATGCGGGAGGGGATTGAATACGGAGACCTTTCGTCAGTACGGTTCGCTAATTCTTCAGCTGACAAGGTAGTCATGGCAGTAAAAAACGGGGAGGTTGATGCCGGTTCAGTTCGTACAACCGTTCTGGAACAAATGGCACGAGAAGGGAAGATTGACCTGGCGGATTTCCGTATTCTCAACCGGAAGCATGAGGATGGGTTCCCGTTTTTGCTCAGTTCAGCACTCTACCCCGAATTTGCCTTTGTCCGTCTAAAGCATACAGACCGACAACTCGCCAACCATGTAGCGGCACATTTGCTGCTCTTGCCGCACGATAAACCAACCACCCGCTATCCAAACCTTATCGGTTGGACCGTCCCTGACAATTATGAAAAAGTCGGCAAACTACTGCAGAAGTGGCGATTGCCGCCCTATGAAAATTACGGCACGGTAACCCTTCGTGAGGCGGTCCGACAGCACTGGATCAGCATTGCTCTGGCATTCATATCTTTTTCTGCACTATGGCTGGTAGTGTATCTCAGCCTGAACATCAGGCAGCGCAAGAAAAACTACAACATCCTTAAAGAGGCCAAACAAAAACTGGATCTTGTCAATACAATGATTGAGACAACCCCTGATGCCGTATTCATAAAAGATAAGCAAGGGCGGTACGTTTTTGTCAACCCTACTGCGGCCATATTATTCGGCAAGCCTGCCGAGGAAATTATCGGCAAGACCGCCTCCGAGTTGTTTCCGCAGGACGTGGCTCGGATAATGTCGGACAGTGACAGTGCGGTAATGTCAAACTCAGGTACAGTATCCTTTGAAAAAATATATACTGCACCGGTTCCCCCGAAACAAATGCATATTACCAAAGGACCAATGTATGACAGTAAGGGTGAGATCGATGCCATTTTTGCTGTGGGCCGAGACATTACCGATCTGAAGCATTTGCAGGTGGAAATTACTGATAAGGTTGTGCAACTGGAAGCCGCTCTTTCAGCCGTGCGATTGCTGGAGGGAATAATTCCCATCTGTTCCTACTGTAAAAAAATTCGTGACGACGAAAAAAGTTGGCATCAGATGGAAAATTATATTTCGAGGCATTCGGAAGCAAAATTCAGTCATGGTATATGTCCGGAATGCTTTGAAAAACAGCTTGAAATCATTGATAATATGAAATAAGTCGCAAACCAGTTTACCATTTTGCATCACTTCTCAATAAGGAGAGTGATCCGTTCGCTCTCGATATATAAACGCAGAATGGCTTTACGGAGAAAATGAAATGACCTTTATATTAGAGTGTTATCGTGGTTTGACGGTTCGGACTCGAATTGTACTTCTTTGTGCCGGCTATAGCTTTTGTATTATAGTTGCAGTTGGTGCAGGCCGGTCCCTGCCAACATACCTTGCTATTGGCTCTACGGCAATTTTTGTCCTACTGGGGATCTTTTTCAGTGCACTTCTATTTTGGTCAGTCAGTGAGCCACTTCAGCGCATTATTGCCCACCTTTCAAAAATGACGGATGGGGACCTAACCCAACCGATAGCTGCCAAGCGAAACAACGAGATAAGCGCAATCATTCGTGCTATTGGAAGCCTGCAGAAGACGATGCAGGATATAATTTTTCACATATCGCAATCATCTGAAAAAGTTGCCGATGAGTCTCTTCTTTTACAAAAG
>Ga0073936_10000039_pt1 | contig 151764 bp, 57 predicted proteins | sample AliMusrvi5mmetaG_FD_87041 | JGI IMG/M metagenome (GOLD analysis project Ga0073936, IMG submission 87041) | Freshwater lake bacterial and archeal communities from Alinen Mustajarvi, Finland, to study Microbial Dark Matter (Phase II) - Alinen... | ecosystem: Environmental > Aquatic > Freshwater... | reverse complement strand
CCGAGGCAAAACCGAGGGCGGAGCCAGTGATAAGAACCTGTTGGGAGGCAAAGGCGCAAACCTTGCGGAAATGTGTATTCTGGGTCTTCCCGTTCCGGCCGGTTTTACCGTGTCGACCGAATGTTGTGTCGATTTCTTTGAGAATAAAGCCCGTTTTCCCAAGAGCTTGACCGCGGAGGTCGAAGTGGCCCTCCGCCAGGTGGAAACGGAAATGGGAATGAAGTTCGGCGATCCCAAGGATCCCCTGTTGCTCTCCTGCCGTTCAGGCGCCCGCAAATCCATGCCGGGCATGATGGAAACCGTTTTAAACGTCGGACTTTGCACCAAGACCATTCCCGGATTGATCGCCAAAACCGGGAATGAACGTTTTGTGTACGACTCCTACCGCCGGTTGATCATGATGTATTCTGATGTGGTGATGGAGAAGGCGGAAGGCGCCGAACCCGCCGAGGGCAAGGGCATCCGCGTACAGCTTGAAGGCATCATGCACGAGCTCAAATCCAAGAAGAGCTATAAGTCCGACACCGACATGACCACCGAAGACTTGAAGGGGTTGTGCGAAAAATTCAAAGAGCGCGTCAAAAAGGTTCTGGGTAAAGCGTTCCCGGATGATCCGATGGACCAGATGTGGGGCGGCATTGGCGCCGTGTTCAAGAGTTGGAACGGCAAGCGCGCCATTTCCTACCGCCGCATCGAAGGCATTCCTGATGAGTGGGGCACCGCTGTCAATGTCCAGGCCATGGTGTTCGGCAACATGGGTGATACTTCCGCCACCGGCGTGGCCTTCACCCGCAATCCCGCCACCGGCGAGAACAAGTTCTATGGCGAGTGGCTGGTCAACGCCCAGGGTGAAGACGTTGTGGCGGGTATCCGTACGCCCAGTCCGTTGAATGACGACACCAAGAATGACCAGAACAAGCATCTGCATTCCCTCGAAGACTGCATGCCGCCCATCTACAAGCAACTCTGCCAGATCCGCGCAACACTGGAAAAGCATTACAAGGACATGCAGGACATTGAGTTCACGATCCAGGAAGGCAAATTGTTTATGCTCCAGTGCCGTAGCGGGAAACGCACCGGCACCGCCGCCTTGAACATGGCCATGGATATGCTGGCTGAAAAGTTGATCGACGAAAAAACCGCCGTTCTGCGTTTGGAGCCCCAGCAATTGGACGAGCTGCTGCACCCGGTGGTGGATCCCAAAGCCGAGGCGACCCTCAAGGCCCTCTGTAAGGGCTTGCCGGCCGGCCCCGGTGGCGCCTGTGGCCAGATCGTGTTCACCGCCGCTGACGCCGTGAAATGGGCGAAGGCCGGGAAGACCGTCATCCTGGTTCGCGAAGAAACCAATCCTGAAGACGTCGAAGGGATGCGTGTCGCGGCAGGTATTCTGACCGCCCGCGGGGGAATGACCAGTCATGCGGCGCTCGTCGCGCGCGGCTGGGGCAAATGCTGTATTGTCGGTGCCGGTGGCCTGCATGCGGATGCCCACCAGAAAAAACTGACGGTTGGCAATGTGGTGCTCAAGGAAGGCGCCGTGATTACCCTGAACGGTAGCCGTGGCAATGTCTACAATGGCAAGGTGGCGCTGGTCGATAATTCCGAGAATCCCCGTTTCCAGAAATTCATGGCACTGGTCGACAAGTTCCGCACCATGGGTGTCCGCGCCAATGCCGACACCGCCGAGGATGCCCGCAAAGCCCGCGCCTTCGGGGCCGAGGGGATCGGCTTGTTCCGCACCGAGCACATGTTCTACGGCAAGGGAAGCGATGAGCCTCTCTTCCTGCTTCGGAAAATGATCCTGAGCAAGTCGGCCGAAGAGCGGGTCAACGTGCTGAAAAAACTCTTCCGCTTTGTGAAGAGCGACATCAAGGCCACACTGGCGGCCATGGACGGGATGCCCGTCACGGTGCGTCTGCTGGACCCGCCTTTGCATGAATTCGTGCCGCAGAGCCCGATCAAGCAGAAGGAATTGGCCGTGAGCCTCGGGATTTCGCCCAAGGAAGTCAAAGCTCGCGGGGATTCACTCCATGAGTCCAACCCCATGATGGGCCACCGTGGTGTGCGTCTGGGCATCACCTATCCGGAAATCACAGAGATGCAGATCCGCGCCATTTTCGAGGCGGCGGCGGAACTCATCAAGAGCGGCAAGCAATGTGTGCCGGAGATCATGGTGCCGGTGACCTGTGATATCAACGAGTTGAAGCACCAGAAGGCCATCGTCAAAACCGTCTACGAGGACGTGATTGCTCGCAAGAAGATCGACGCCATCCCCTATTTATTTGGGACGATGATCGAAATTCCGCGGGCCGCACTCCTTTCCGACCGGATGGCGCAGGAGGCCGACTTCTTCTCCTTCGGGACCAATGACCTGAGTCAGATGACGTTCGGATTCAGCCGGGATGATATCGGCGGATTCATGGGCGACTATCTGGACAAGAAGATCATTGCCGCAGATCCCTTCCAGACCATTGACCAGGATGGGGTGGGCCAGTTGATCAAGATCTCCGTGGAGAAAGGCCGTCAGACCAAGAAGCATCTGAAGGTGGGCATCTGTGGGGAACAGGGTGGCGATCCGGAATCCGTAAGATTCTGTTTCAAGACCGGCCTGAACTACGTCAGCTGCAGTCCGTATCGCGTGCCGATCGCGCGCCTTGCGGCGGCTCATGCGGCGCTCAAGGGCTGACCCGCCTGATCGAGCGAGGAAATAGAAACGCCCCGGAATTAAATCCGGGGCGTTTTTTATTCCACGTTGGGTTTACTCATTACTCGGCTTTAGGCAGTGGTGGCGGAGGCGCGGGAGTATCCGGGGCGGCATTGGGCGGAGGGGCGCCCGCATGTTTGTTTTCACCCTTTTGTATTTTGCCCCCCCCCGGTCGCCTGCTTTCATTTTTCGCCATGAAATTTTTCATCATCTCGCGCATCTTGAGACGCTGATCCGAGGTCAATATTTTGCGGGCCGCCAACATTTGCTTGATTTGAATTTTAGCAAGGTCTGATCGTACTTTGCCGATCTCATCCGCCAGTTGGAGCACCGCCGCTTCATCAACGGTTTCCGGCCCCATCAACTCGGCCTGCTTTTGGGCCAATGACTGCATCTTGGACCGCAGCGTACTGGTCTCGTTGGAAGCCGCCCCTACGATCGCCGCAATTTGACTTTGCTGTTCGCTGGACAACGCCAGTTGCTTGATCACCATGGGGCGCAGCAGCATCTCGCCACCACCCTCCATCCTTTCGCCCCGGCCCATTCGCACAGGCTGAGCAGGCCGCACACCTTGTTCGGCAGGTTCGTTTGCAAATGCCATCGTCGCCACACTCATAGCCCAACCCAGCAGTATTGCCATTCGTTTCATTTTATTCCCTTTCTCCAAGTTTGTCGTATCACACTATACAGAACGAAGAAGAGCTGTTACTTATTGCAATATTTCTCCATGCCTCGCATGCGGTCTAATCAAATCATTACAAAAACGCCCAAAAATCTGTGTTTTTTGCGATCCGTAATGAAGCTGTTAATTTCTTTGCCTTCCTATGCCATTCAAAACTAATAGGTTACAATATTTCAGCTCACAGAACCCTTTTTTTAATAGACTTGAACCATCCACATTTGAGTCATTGTCATTATTTAGAATCTGCACATCACCACTACATATTGTGGCGTTTAGTTTATTAAAGTCAACCTGTCGTGGGTAAAAATTATTTTGCATAAAATCAATAAAAGCCCTTGCCTGCTTATATTTTCTCACCTATTGTCCTGCGTCAGCGGGTACAAGAGAAGACTAAAAGCGATATGTTAATAACCTGTTAATAACTGGGTGCAAGCGCCTCTTTATTAGGCAATTGTTAATTTTTTATGAGTGAGCTTCGGAATATTGGCATCCGGTTGTGTGTGGATGACCGAAGGGAGATTTAGCGTGTCTGGAAATAATGCGTCGGTTGTGTGGAGTGAGGCGTGCGAGCATCTTCGCAAGCTTTTGCATCCTGATATTTTTTCGCGCTGGATAGCCGTAATTGAACCGGGAACCATCGAGGGGCAAACGATGTCCTTGCGGGTGGGGAATAATTTTTATCAGACCTGGCTAGAGGAAAATTACCTGCATCTGATCAAATCGGCGGTATCATCAGTGTCGGGCGAATCTTATGACATCGTATTCCAGGTTGCCAAGAGGATGCTGGATCCGGTCTCCGCTCCTTCGTCGCCTGTAACGGAGCCTGTGGCGCCTCGTCGCCATAGTACTGTTCGTCAACCTGGTGGCCCCGTGTTCAATGCGAATTTCACGTTTGATGCCTTCGTGGTGGGGCCCTCCAATAATTTTGGCCATGCGGCGGCTCTCGCGGTGGCCCAGTCACCCGCCCGCGCTTACAACCCGCTTTTCATTTACGGGGGATCCGGGTTGGGGAAAACCCATTTAATGCAAGCCGTTGGACATCACGTTTTGAAAAACTCGAACGCGAAGATCGCCTATTTGTCGTCCGAAAGTTTTACCAATGAATATATCGAGGGCCTTCAGAATAAGAGCCTGGTTCAATTCCGCAAAAAGTACCGGAGCATGGATCTGCTCTTAATTGACGACATTCACTTCCTCGCCGGCAAAGAGCGCATGCAGGAGGAATTTTTCCATACCTTCAACGCGTTGTTCGACGCCCATAAACAAATTGTTCTGACGAGTGATCGTCCTGCCAGTGAGATTCAAGGACTGGAACAAAGGCTGGTCACCCGATTTGAATGGGGATTGGTCACTGAACTTCAACCCCCGGATCTTGAAACCCGGATCGCCATTCTTCGGAACAAGCAAGCCCAGTGTGGTTACAAGCATTCTGATGAGGTCATTCTTTTCATTGCCAAAACGATCCGGTCCAACATCCGCCGGCTTGAAGGGGCACTGATCCGTGCCACCTCTTATGCGTCATTGATGAACCGCCCCCTGACCATTCAGGATCTTGAGACCCTGTTGAGAGATACGATTGACCAGGAAAAGCAGGACGACCTCACCTTTGAACACATCATGAAGGCCGTTGCTGATCATTATGACATCCGGTTGGTGGACATGACCAGCAAGCGGCGGCCGGCGGCCATTACAATGCCCCGTCAAATTGCGATGTACCTATGCCGCTCGCTCACTCCGTCCTCCCTTCCTGAAATTGCCGTTGCTTTTGGTAAAACCCATGCCACCATCCTGCATGCTTACCGGGAAGTGGTCCGTAAAATGGAAACCGATTCTGAACTTCGCCAGAATGTTTCTCACCTCAGCCGTCTTTTGGAGAAGAAGAGTTGACAACTATGTTCATAACAGGGAGAAATATTGTTGGTAAGTGGCTCAAACCATGTTATCACAAATTACTCACACCAAATCGAGGGGTGCCATTAACAGGTGAAGACGCTTGTTTTACATCTGTTTTAATGGTGGATCGGAGTGGTTTTGATGTTATTGATGTTGTGAACAGGGTATAATACTACTGATATTTAATTGATTATATAAATAATACTATTCTTCAATTGTTGATAGTGTGAACTGGGAGGCTAAATGAAACTTGTTATTGCCAAAGATGCCGTCATGTCGGGACTTCAAATGGTGCATGGTGTGGTTAGTGTACGCCCTACTCTCCCCGTGCTCTCAAATGTTTTGATGGAGGCAAAAAATGACAGGCTTTGGCTAACGACGACCGACATGGATGTGACCATGCGATGTGCGGTGGATGCCAAAATTGTAAAAGCCGGGGCTACCACTGTTCCGGCCCGGCGCCTGTTCAGCATCATCCGTGAACTGCCCGCTGACAATATTGAAATTGAAGTGGACGATAAAAATGCAGCCGCCATTACCTGTGGGTCCGCTTTTTTCAAAATCAATGGATTGCCGGATGATGAGTTTCCCACCATTTCTCCCAGTGAAGGCGGGCATACATTTACCGTTGATCAAAAAGCCTTGAAGCAAATGCTACAAAAAACCTTTTATGCCGCATCCACAGATGAGACCCGGTTTATTTTGAATGGGACATTAATGAGTTTCAAGGGGAATAAGCTCACCCTTGTGGCGACGGATGGGCGTCGGCTTGCGCTGACGGAAAATGAAATTGAGTTTCCGAAAGAAGCGGAATGTGAAGCCATTGTGCCTACCAAAGCGGTTAATGAGCTTATTCGCATCCTGAAGGACGAGGGAACGGTTAAAATCTTCATTGGTAAGAATCAGGCAACGTTTGAATTTGATGATGTTACCCTTACCACCAAGTTGATAGAAGGAACGTATCCCAACTTCCGTCAGGTGATTCCCGGACAATGCGAGCAGCGGATTGCGGTTGATCGGGAAGTGTTTTTGACGGCGCTAAAACGTGTGGCGTTATTGACCAGCGACAAATCGAGTTCAATCAAACTGACCTTCGGTAAAAATAAACTGAAAATCAGCGCCTCTTCCCCTGATGTTGGTGAAGCTCACGAATCGGTGGCCATCAAGTACAATGCCAAAGATATTCAGGTGGCCTTCAATCCTGATTATATCATGGAGCCCCTGCGCAACATTGCCAATGACGAGATCTACGTTGAGTTGACGGATGAACTCAGTCCCGGCGTGATTAAATGTGATGTGCCGTTCGTCTACGTTCTGATGCCCATGCGCATCTCGTAAGGAAAGCGAACCTGTCAAGGTTGGAAGGAACCCGTATGGGCTCCCCTCCTTAGTCAAGGGGCTCGTAATCGATCTCCATGTAATCTTGTACTTCTGGAATCCAGCGGCTCTTGACGAAAAGTACATGGGCAGGATGGGTGTTGTAAGTTTGATAGTCCTGCATGTTAGAAAATTCCATAGAAACACCGAACTCGTAAGGGTTCTTCTTGCTGATTTGGCGGAGGCACTCAAATTTCTTTACTGTGGAAATTTCCATGAGTTTCCGAATGGCCTGAATAAAATCACGTTCAGCCTGTGACCCTTTGCCATGTTTCAACTTAAATACAACGGTGTGACGTATCATAATCCATGCTCCCTCCGTGTGGGTTCTTATTGATGACTGCGAATTAAAATACGCTTATGGGGGAGGAGTTCAAACTGAATTTATGATCCTTCTGATGGTTGCCGGACTAGGATTCGAACCTAGACAAGCAGAGTCAGAGTCTGCTGTGCTACCATTACACAATCCGGCAGGAGGAAAAAAATGGTTCATACACCATTTGACCCATGAAGGATGCTAAAACCCCGGCGGGGGCGTCAAGCTTGTTCTTCTGTCCCTAGGCCTGTTTGCAACCCCTTGATAACATCTCCTTTTCGGTGAAATCTGTCCGCTGGTTTCGGGTCTCAGTCGTCGTCCAATTCTAGCATGGATTATCAGGTTAAAAGATGGCAATCTTGCTTCATTAAATCCTTAAAACAGCATGTATCTTGATTTCTATAAACTGAAGGAACCGCCGTTCAACATCACGCCGGATCCGCATTACCTGTTCATGTCCCGACAACACCGTGAGGCTTACAATCACGTGATGTACGGGATTCGCGAACGGAAGGGGTTCATTCAGCTTACCGGCGAAGTGGGTTCCGGAAAAACCACGCTCTGTCGCGCCGTTCTTGCCGAACTCGGCCAGAATGTAAAAACCGCCCTGATTCTTAATCCCTGCCTCACTGAAGCTCAACTCATCCGCGCCATCCTTCAGGATTTCGGTCTTAAAACCACAGGCAAGGACATGTTGAAACTCATCGAAACCCTGAATGTATTCCTGCTACAAAAACTGGAGGCGAAAGAAAATGTGGCGCTTTTGATTGATGAGTCCCAGATTTTGTCATCCAAACTTATGGAGCAGATCCGTCTGCTCTCAAACCTTGAAACCACCCAGCAAAAGCTGATCCAAATTGTGCTCATCGGTCAGCCTGAGCTGGGCGACAAGCTGAATGATCCCGCTCTTCGTCAGCTCCGGCAAAGGATCACCGTCCGCTACCATCTCGGCCCATTGGACGAAAACGAAATCGGAAGTTATATTGCCCACCGGTTGTCCACCGCCGGCGGGGACGGGCGGTTAACCTTCGATGCCAGGGCCATCCATCTTGTCTATCGGTACTCCGGAGGCATTCCCCGGCTCATTAATTCCGTTTGTGACAATGCCCTGCTTGCCGGATATGTGGCGGGAACCTGGTGTATCGACAAAAATTGCCTGAAACGTGCCGTTACCCAGCTTGAAGGTACGCATAAATAGTTTTGTCGCATTTTCTTCCGTCTGCTATGCTCCTGAATAAGGGTTCAGGGTTGGGGTGCAGCAGCAAAAAGAATAATGAAAAAAATTGCGGTATTGATCCTCGTCTGTCTGTTATCAGCGGTGCTTCCGCTCAGCGCCATCACTGTTAAAGTGGGCGTCTGCCTGCAACCCCCGCTGACGCTCCAAGAGGAAGCCGACAAGCCGCCGCAGGGATTTTTCATAGATATCCTTAATGATATTGCCAGCCGGAATGGCTGGACTTTGTCATACACGGTGGATTCGCGCGCGAATCTTATCAATAAGCTTGCCCGACAGGAAATCGATTTCCTGATGCCCATATCGGTCATCTACAATAATAGTTCGGATAAATTCGACTATTCCTCCAGTTTCCTGGCCTCCTATGCCACCCTCTATGTCCCTCAAAACACCCTGCTGCCTTCCTTTCAAGAGATCCAGGGAAAAACGCTCGCCGTAGTTCATGAAGATGTCTATTCGCAACCTTTCCTTGATTTTCTGAAGAACTCTGGTGTCCGCTGTGAACTCATTGAAATGCATTCCTATCAAGAGGTCTTTTTCGCTCTTTCCGCCGGCCGCGTGGACGCAGGTCTCGTTGATCACCTGTTCGGGAATCTTAATGGTCGGCGTTACGGTCTTGCGGTCACCCCAACGGCCACCTGTCCCACCGATTTCCGGTGTGCTTTCAACCGGGACCGAAACTGGGATCTGCGGCGAACTCTCGACCGGGATCTGATTACCCTGAAAAACAATCCCGACTCTATTTACTATAAGTCTCTGGACCAATGGACGGGATATCACACTCCCTTGTCGCTCCTCACGATCGCCGGACTGGCCCTCGTGATCATTCTGGCGATTGGAGCTGTGGTCACCCTGATCGTTCTCCTGACCCGGAATTCCTTCCGCAACCAGACACAAAAGCTGGCAGTCGCCAACCGTCAACTCCTTAAAAGTACGGAAGACTTGCTTGATGGGGAAGCTGCCGCAAATGATCTAAAAAATTGGTATCAAACCCTGCTTAATTATACGCCCGATATCATCCTGGTCCATGGAGTAGATGAAAAAAGCGGGGCGGGGAAATTTATTGACGCCAACACCACGGCCTGCCTCCGTCTTGGCTATACCCGCCAGGAATTATTGGCGCTCAGCCCCTCCCAGATTGAAATCAACCCCGACAGCGGATCCACCCCTCGCTACGCCAAACTTCTTTCAGCCTGGCGCAATGCCCGTCTTCCTGACGCTACTGAAGAGGACAAAAAAGAAGGGTTTATGACAGTCGAATCCTCCTATCGTACAAAATCCGGAACGGAATTTCCGGCAGAAGCCACGGTTCGCATACTTGAGCATAAGGGACAACCTGTCATTTATTACACCATTCATGACATTACCCAGCGCCATAAAACCCGCTTGGCCCTGCAGGAAAGGGAACGGCGCTTCTCTGACTTTTTCGCCCGTGCCCCTGTCGGTGTGGCCCTATTCGATCCGGCGCAACGCATGACCGATGTCAATCAGGCCGCGCTGGCAATGTTTGGGATCAGCGAGCGGAGCCATTTCAATGAGGCCAAGTTATTTGATTTGAATGCCCTCGAAGAACAAAGTCTTAAAACCTTGATGAAGGGCGGCACCATCCGGTACGAGACAATTATGGATTTTGATCTTGTCCAGAAAGAGGAAAAATTCAAGTCAACCCGAACCGGGAAAGGTAACTTTGATATGCTCATCACCAATCTTGGATTGGACGATGAGTTCAATCCGAAAGGGTTCATGTTCCAAATTCAGGATATCACGGATCGCCGCCGCGCGGAAGATGCCCTCCGGCAAAACGAAAAAATCCTTCGTCAGGCCCAGAAGATGGAAGCCATCGGGACACTTGCAGGGGGGATTGCCCATGACTTCAACAACATCCTCACCCCGATTATCGGTTATACCGAAATGGCCATGATGACACTTCCTCCGAATGATCCCATCCAAGCCAACCTTGAGGAAGTCTTGAAGGCCAGCCACCGTGCCAAGGAACTGGTCAAACAGATCCTCGCCTTCAGTCGCCAGACTGAACTTGAAATTAAACCCATCCGGCTGATCCCTCTCGTCAAAGAAGTGACCCAGTTACTGCGGGGCTCCCTGCTCTCCAGTATTGAATTACGTCTTAATATCCAGACGGAACGGGATATTGTGAAGGCCGATCCCACGCAAATGCATCAGGTCATCATGAATCTCTGTACTAATGCCGTTCACGCCATGAAGGATAAGGGTGGCATTCTTGAGATTAACGTCAAACAACTGCTCATTGACAGCCGCACGCATGGGCCCCTTACCCGCTTGCGTTTCGGGGCCTACGTTGAAATCACTGTCCGTGACAGCGGGCATGGTATGGATCGCGCCATTCTCGACCGTATCTTTGAACCGTTCTTTACCACCAAACGAAGCGGCGAGGGAACTGGTATGGGACTGGCGGTCGTCCACGGCATCGTTACCGCCCTCCGCGGGACCGTCACCGTTGAAAGCGACGTCGGTAAGGGAACCGTTTTCCATGTTGTGCTGCCCCTCCTTGAACAGGCGGCAGACCAGACGGATACCAAAACGACGGAAATTCCCCGTGGTACGGAACGTATTCTCTTTGTTGATGATGAAATGGGAATTACCAATATGGCCAGTCAGATGCTGACCTCACTGGGTTACAAGGTGGTGACGTGCATGCGACCATTTGAAGCGGTCACCATTTTCAGGGAAGATCCCAGCCGTTTTGATCTGATCATTACCGACCAAATCATGCCGGGACTTACCGGTATGGACTTGATTCACGAGATCCATGCCATCCGTCCCAATATCCCTTCCCTGATCTGTACCGGGTTCAGTAAGACCCTTGATGACCGGGATCTTCTTCAGGCCGGTGTAAAAGAGGTCATCTTGAAACCCCTTATTTTGCGACAACTAGCCGAGTCCATCCGCAACGCACTGGATTCATAATCTATTACAGCCAATACCCCGGGCGCGCACCTGTCAGTTGCCTCTCCGCCAACACCCGCACCCCATTTACGATGAGCTGGGTAATTCCGTTGGCGAAACAATGCGGAGCACTATAGGAAGCACGATCCCGGATGGCGACGGGATCAAACACGGTCACATCGGCCCGATAGCCAACCTTCAGTTCACCCCGTGACGATAAAGCGAATTGGGCCGCCGGCAGGGAAGTCATTTTGCGTACCGCTTCCGGCAAGGACACTGTTTTTCCATCCAGCGCGGCTCGCAGAAATTTCGGAAAACTTCCATAGGCGCGCGGATGTGGATAATCTTTGCTCAGAGGTCCCCATGGAGCCCGCAAGGATGCATCCGACCCGATCATCACCCAGGGTTGGGCCAGGATCCGCCAAAGGTTTTCCTCACTCATCCCCTGAAAAAACGCACTGGTCATCAATTGGTCCGTCTCGATCAAATACAAGGCGGCATCTACCGGCTCCAGGTTCAAACGCTCCGCGACTTCGGCCAATGGCAGCCCCCGGTACCGTCGATTGATTTCCGTTGTTGATCCAATGGTAATGTTGCCCCAGGATCGCTCAGCCCGATTTTCAAGCAGTTCGGCCCTCAAACGGGCCCGGGTTCCGGGATCTTTCAGACGTGCCATCTCCGCCTCCCGGCCCCCTTCGGTGGCCCAGTCCGGGAAAATCACATCCAATTCGGTGCAGGATGAAATGTAGGGATAACGATCCGCTGCTACTTCAATGCCTGTCTGTCGCGCCGATTCGAGGGTTTCCAGTGCGGCATCCAGTAAATGCCAATTCCCCTGCCCGGAGGTCTTGAGGTGTGAAACCTGAATCCGAACCCCTGTCTCCCGTCCTACTTCAATGGTTTCGTTGAGCGCTTCGATTAGCTGGTTGCTCTCACTTCGCATGTGCGAGGTATAAATACCTCCCTTGCGCTTTACCACGCGGGCAAGCCCGATAACTTCCTCCCTTGTGGCATACATTCCCGGCGGATAAATCAGACCAGAGCTGAGGCCGCGGCCTCCTGCATCAAGGCTCTGCTCCAGCAATCGCTCCATCGCGCGGCACTCATCGCGGGTAGCGGCGCGTCCTTCATATCCCATGATTGAAGCCCGGAGGACATTATGACCAACCAAAGGAACTACATTTACCGCCGGCTTTACCTTCTCCAAAACCTGACGGTATTCAGCCATCGTCTTCCATTGTCCGGGATAGGTGTGGAGCTGCCAGTCGGAGGCCAGATGGGCCGAACCCAGACAGGGCGCAGCGGAAGCCCCGCAATTCCCCACCACCTCGGTGGTCACCCCTTGATATACCTTACTCGGCGAGTCCGGTTCAATTAATAGATAGGCATCGGAATGAGAATGGGTATCAATAAACCCGGGACATACCATCTGGCCTTCGGCTTGAATGACGACCTGTGATTCTGCGGTCTGGAGGTCGCCTATTACCGTAATACGGTCGCCGGTGATCCCAATGTCTGCCCGGTGTGCCGGCCTGCCGGTTCCGTCCAGAACCATTCCCGCAACTATTTTGAGGTCCAACATACCTGCCGGGTTATCTTCCTGAGGCCGTCAACAATGCCATAATGTCTTTTTGGACGGCATCCAGTGCGGTCAACTTCAACTGGGGATCGGTGATGGCAAAGGTTTCGCCTGTTTTCTTGTGTTCATAGACGACTACTTTCGTCCCGTTTTCCAGGCTCTTGATCTCGCGTTCGACCAGCACCCGTTGGCGTTCCAGCATCGCGGCCAGAATGTAGATGACGCTGGTCTGTGCCGGGTCCCCCGCGGCAATCAACTCACGGAGCAGAGTTTCCGCGGTCTCCTTCTTGATCCGATGATCGGGCTCTGATGGAGGCATTTTGAAATAGCCCTGCCAGGAACTATATCGCGGTTGGGCGCTCGCTTCCACACCCCAGCATTTTTCGCAATAATCGCCGCGACTGTAGTCATGCTCCTGAAAGATGAGGCGGGTATGATACGGCTGTCCATCGGCAAAGTTATCTTGACATGCCGAACAGGCCATTGAGCGTGACTTGATATTCCAATCCTGCGCCATTAGGTATGCTCCATATAGAGATCACGGCCATCCCAAAGGTAAATCACGCCCGAAATGGCCGTCAAAGCCGCCACAAAATGATAAAGGAACTTCACCGTGCTGATGAAGTAGATGTTGTATTCAACCATGAACTGCGCGTGATCTCCCGCCCCGAGAAACAATGGAAGGAGTTCCTCCTGCAAAGCCAATCCCAACATGATGACCACAATCGTGATCGTCTGCCAGATCATCTTGTGTTTGCCCCAGGGCCCGGCGGGAAGCACCCGGCCCCGCTGACTGGCCAACAACCGCAGTCCCGTCACCACAAATTCACGACTGATGATGGTGATGGCAATCCAGGCCGGCACAATCTGATTGATGGCCACAAAACTGACAAATGCCGCACAAACCAGGATTTTATCGGCAAGCGGATCCATCAATTGCCCGAAAATGGAAATCTTGTTAAGTCGGCGCGCCAGCATTCCATCCAGCCAATCTGAAAGCCCTGCCAAACCAAAGGTGAGTAAGGCCAGCGTTTTTCCGTAGGGAATCCCTGAAGTCAGAAAGCCAGCCATAATAAACGTCAGTCCAATCCGGCCAACGGTGATTTTATTTGGAAGGTTTATTTCAGCCATAATTCTTAGCAGTGTGCAAAGACCATAGGCATGGTGTCAATGAAGAATACCTGACATTTCGAATCCCGTTTTGTAACGGCGTGATTACAGAGGAAATATTTCAAGGGTATTCCGCCAAGGTCGCGGAATGAGGTAGTAATATGGTATTCAGCGCAGTAACAATGCAACCAAACCCGATCATTTCCTGTTCCAACCGCAAATGACTTCTAAGTCGATTGTCCCGCAGCATATTGAACAAATCCTGCTCATCGCTCGTCAGCCTCGGCAAGTCATGGACCACCTGATCGGCTTCCTTGCCCCACAAACTCTCATGAACCATCAGTGTTGAATGATCCATTAGAAATGACTCAGCATGGGGAAAACGGGCTCGGAAACTATCAAGTATGGCGAAGCCATGTGTATCGATGTCACCCCAATACTGAATTGAACACTGTGACAACCACACGGCCTTTGCCAACGCATCCCATCCATACCCCGCACCAAAAATCACAATCGAGGAACTAACGGGAGGAAACGCCAGGAAATTCGTCTCGTTCTCAGTGACAAATACGTGCCGAACGGGCAAGTTCAGCTTGGCAAAGCTATCGCTATCCAGCGTCACATCAGGCCGGCTCGGTCCAGGCATCAAGGCCATGCGGCCATCAAGAACACGGAAGCGGATACGCGGCGACTTCCCGCCCCGGACTTCCGAGTTAATCTTCGAGATGTTGAAGATATTCACCTTACAGCGAAGCGTCTCGTCGAACAGCGTCCCCGCCTTCGCCTCATAATTATCACCGGTGATGATCTCCGGGGCGTCGGTGGCGAACTCGGCGATCCCCTTGAACACATACTTGGGCGTGTTGGGGGTGAAATCGGCGATGAGCTTGTTGTAGATAGTCAGGTTCGGGGCCATGACGAAGAAATTATTGATGCCATGGGCAAGGTGGAGGTAGCTGATAAAGGCGCCCATCAGCCGCGTCTTACCAACGCCGGTGGCGAGCGCGAAGCAGACCGAGGGAAATTCTCGCTCAAAATCGGTAACGGTCGGGAATTCGGAGCGAATCACCTCCAGCGCCGCGGCGATATCGCCCCCCTTCCGAGGCGGGATAATCTCCGTGATGCGGTCGAGAATTTCCAGCGAGCGTCGCTGCGGCTGGCGGAGGCTTAAACGACCGGCAATGGCATTGACTTGGGGTTTCATGCTTCCGCCCCTCCTTTAAGCCGCTTTTTTTGAACTATTTCCATTTTGGAAACAGTTGAGGATTGCAGCACCTTGACCTCTCGTTTGATTTCCGCCTGAAGTTCCGCCACTGACGGAACGTAAAGCTTATACTTGCTGGCGAAAATCTTCTGCTGATCATCGCCCAGCGTATAACGGACCACCGCGTCATTCTTGTCGGCACAGAGGATCAGGCCCAAAGTCGGATTATCGCCCGCCGTACACTTTTCCCGGTCATAGTAGTTCACATAGAGCTGAAGCTGGCCCAAATCCTGGTGCGTCAACTTGCCGGTCTTGAGATCAATGATGACATAACACTTCAGGATGGTGTGATAAAAGACCAGATCGATGTAGAAATGGTCGCCGTCCAGTGTCAGCCGCTCCTGCCGTGCCACAAAAGCAAAGCCCTTACCCAATTCCAGCAGGAAGGATTGCAGATTACTGATCAAAGCGGTTTCGAGGTCTGTCTCCACCAGTTTGGGAGACTCCGGCAAACCGGTGAACTCGATCACCACCGGATCCTTGAAAATATCCCCCGGCTTCTGCACCTCCTGGCCCTTTGTTGCCAGGCGCATCAGCCCTTTCTTGTCGCGGCTTAAAGCCAGACGCTCGTAGAGAAGACTGCATATCTGTCTCTCAAGCTCCCTTGCCGCCCAGTTGTTCTGGATAGCCTCGATTTCGTAGAATGCCCTTGCTTCCGGTTTATCGACACGAAGCAAGGTTCGATAGTGGGTCCAAGACAAGTTCGGGTGCAGTTTTCCCGGCTTCCACGATTCTTGACTCGGCGCGTAAATATTCATCAGCGATTCGTCACGCACTGCGTGACAAATCTCACAACCGCCTGATTCCGTGTCGGTTGCACATTTATCACGCGGCGCGTGACAAATCTGATCGGACAACAAATCTTCATAAACAAGGTAGAATTGTCGAAACCAGCGAAGATTTGTCCCTGAGTATCCGGGACCGAAGTCAGCCATAAGCCGAGCAGCAAGGTTTGCAAGCAGAGCATCCCCATACTCGGCTTTATGAGCGCCCTTCTGCTGTCCCTCCACAATTTCCCGCCCAACTAACCAATTCGCCGCTACCTGCGTCGTATTCACAGATCTGGACACGGCAGATTTTGCTGATTCTAGAATCTCCCTGATACGTCCATAAATTGAAAAGACTTCCGCCTCATTGATGTTCGTTCTCATACGATTAATCCGTAATTTCATACAAAACCAAGCTCCTGTTGCCCCGCTTTTGGCGGCGCCTTTGGCAGGTTCTCCACCTTGAGGCTATAATCATCATGCCCCCATTCGCAGCGAGAGAGGACCTGTTTCGGGATCTTCTTAACGGTGAGGTTGGGGTAGAAGCTTGCCGCGGCGGAGCCCTTGGGCGAAGACGGGTCCGTTCCGCCCTTGGGACTGCGGAAAGCGGCGCAGAGCACGAGGAGGGACCGATCCGGCCCCACCTCATCACTCAACTGTGTAAGTTGGTCCGAGGTAAGGTTCTGCGTCGTGACATAGATAAAATCCCGCTCCGTGGAATGGCCATGCTGCCAATAGACCGTATCACTGGGCGCATAGGTGAACCCCTCCAGCTTACAAGCCGCCTCCGCCAACATGGCGGCATTGAATTCCTTACTGATGACCCACTGCCCCACCAGATTAACTTATCCGCCTCAAACTTTTTGATTGTCTCAATGGAATATGCCCATGCACGCCCCTTGGGCGGTAGTATTTCATCACCATGCGGACTAATAATCGGGAAAAGACCCGATGACTTTCCCGTGGCAGCATATTGCTTCCCCCGCTGACCAGATGTCAGACTGACATGAAGGGGACTCGACGACCAAGCACCACGTGGATCTTTATCTGGATTGGAATAATCTGACGCATTACGCTCGCTACGGGGTACGCGCCCCATCTTAAACTGTGAAACATCCCTTGCGTAGCAAAGCAACATATCGGTCGCAGAAGAGAAAAGGTCGGCGTTGTTGTGTATACTTGTAGTTTTCTGCCAAGTAACAGTTCCCAGAGCATTGACACGCCCAAATATTTCATCCAAAAGAACTTTCAAGTAATGCCCTTCCGTATCATCTATCGTGATCCAAATGGAACCGTCTGGGCGAAGAAGATGGCGGAGCAATTCCAACCTGTCACGGATCAGACTAAGCCAGATCGAATGCTCAACCCCGTCATCGTAATGCATAAACGCACTACCAGTGTTGTATGGCGGATCAATAAATATACATTTGATCTTCCCCGCAAACTCCTGCTCAAGCGCCTTGAGAGCGAGAAGATTGTCGCCAAAGATGAGGCGGTTATCGAAAATGTCCTTATCCGTCACACGATGTTTCGCATGATGTGACTTCGCCGGGTCTTCAAGCAGGATGCGCGGCTCCAACCGGGGCCGGTTCTCTTTCCCGATCCAGGTGAGTTCAAGTTTGGTGCGAATTGAGCTCATAGACAGCTCCACAGAGGATGCGTTTTCCAGTTTTCAGGCAAACCCATTCTGAATAAGGCGTCAGAAACGGCGGGCGTTTGGCTAGCTAAAAGGTTTTCGATCCGCAACCGCCAATCATGAGCAAAGACTTTTTCAGCGGGACAATGCGACAACACCTTGGCTTGAACCAAAAGGGATGCAAACAAACGAGTGTTATCCGGAACCCAAGGGGAGAGCCATGCATTTCCGGCGGGTAAATCAGGACTGATTGCCCACTTCCGATCCCATATTCTTAAATGATGCGCGCACAAGTTCCGAGTGTAAACCAGATGATGCAACCAGGATTTGAGCGTATCTGGTTGAAGGCCATATCTGCGGGCAATGTCCTTTTGATCTTGCCGCAACATTCCACTATACATTTTCGAGAGTGCGCCAAAAGACATGATTTCTGTGGCAACCCAAATCGGCATATTAGGGAACTCACTGTATGTTGCCTTGTAATGCTCAACAAACAACTCATCGGAACGCCTGGTTTCGCTATGAAGTTTGGCCAGCCACTCCGGGTGCTTGAAAGTGTGAAAGAAATTGCAAAATAACGTGTGCCCGAACGGCTTGTGATTCTTTCCGAACAAATAGGCAATTGTCGTCCGCATATCCAGTTCAATGATCTCAAGAGCCTCAGTCACCAGATCACGTAATGCGCGATCAAAATAATAAGCATCCCGTATTTGCTCAAAAGTCGCCCCCGCACGAAACAAATGCCTTTGTTGCTCAAATGCCAACGCATAACCACTGAACCTGTAGTAGTTGATGTGTTCCAGAAATGCGCATGCGGCGGTATCGTCGGCAACTGCCAATCCGTATGACTTCAATTTGAGCAGCTGGTCGGGAATGGGCAACCATTGTTTTGTGTAAGAAGTGGTCATGGCAATCCTTCCCCACACGGCACGGCGCCTAGGAAATAAAAAAACGCGCCCTTGATGTGCATCATCCTTGCGGACGAGAGGCACGGCGCGTGTGTTGAAGATAAGGTATTGTATCGAGCCGCCAATCGCAAGGCCAATTTACATAAAAATCTGCGACTTTCCCTAATCTTGTCCACCGCCCACCATCCTAGAGCCTTGAGGGCGAGAAGGTTGTCGCCGAAGATGAGGCGGTTATCAACTCCAGTAAATTGCAGGCAGGGTATCAGCTGTCCAACGTCGGCGCAACTTTCCCAAGGCTGGGTCATTTGCCGTTCCCCATTCTCATGACAGGAATCCATGTGTTTTAGCCTTCGGCATTTCCTTGACGCTCCTGAAGAAATCGGTTTCGGTGATTTCCGTTGGCCACTGCAACCTGGCAAAGATCTCATAGCGGTTTTCCGGCAACTTATTGAATCCAATCGCCTTCAAGCGCAACAGGTAGTTGATGTCACGGATCAGCGCCTTGCCGGGATTCTTGAGTTGCTTATAAACAACCAGGGTCTGTTCCGATAATTCCTCAAGTGTCAACTTGTCCACAGCAAGCAGGCGCTTGAGAATGTCAACATGTCGTTCGACTATGACCCGTTTCCGCGGGGTGCGAAGCCGGTTGAATAAATCGTACATGACATTGCGAAACAACGCTTTGGCAACGTTTTTCCGGATCTCATCAAACAGCCGGGTACATTGCACCGCGATTCCCTTGAGTCCAAAGACCAAGAAATCCGAAAGATCATGATCCGCCGCCCTGACCGATGCCAGTGCTTTCAGGTATGAGTTCTTCTCCTCGTAGTAATAATTCGACATGGCGATGAAGAGAGTGTCCTTCAAGTTCACCCGCTGGAGCATCAGTGCCTCAAGCGCCCGGGCGGTACGGCCATTGCCATCCAGGAAAGGGTGCATGGCCGCAAAGTGATAATGAAGGGCCAATGCCTGGATCAAAGGATCATGCTGCAGAAACTCCTGTTGCGCCGCCCGGCAGAGCCCATTAAATGCCGCCTCACACTCCTCACCACCATCGGCCCCACGGTGCGGCGGTATTCCAAAGGTCACATTCACGTCCCTTCCCCGCAGTTGACCCGGCGGGCAATGGTCGTCATCCGCACCAACAACAATGTAACGATGTGTTTCCTTGATCAACGCGGCATCAATCGGCCGGTCGGCCGGTAGCCCGGCAATCCACCGATAAGTCTTCACGGCGGCAGCAGCCTGACGCTGGGACCGCGTGTGTAACTGCTCCGGCGACTCATTCATGGCCGCATCCAACTCCCGATCCGTAAAATCAGCACCTTCAATGCGTGATGTCCCGGCTACCTCACGCTTGAGTTGAACCACCTGAAGTTGCTCGGTCCAACTCCGCTGATAGGGAATGTTTGTCAGCGATAGGATGGCTGCCCTGGCAAGCATCAACTCATTCGCCACCTTCACAAAGTCATATCGAATCCAGTCGTATGGCACCGTGTACTTGATCATGGCATTATAATAAAACATTTCATTTCTTTGTCAATGCCTGCATATATTTCAGTACAACAATATGCGATTAATATACTTACAACATATTTTCTTAAGCAATATTGACTTACCGAATTCATGTTCGTTTCTTTCGCATTGAACATGACATTTCAAAGGGCATTGGCAGTTTGATCAGACGGCAACTCTGTCATGCAATGATTTTATCTACCCCTCTGGTGTTTCAGCCTATTCGGAAGCCAACAGATGGACCGCCCCACCGTGAGGGTTAAATCAGGCCGGTTTCGCCTTTATATCGTATCCAGCGGCGCCCGTGTACCGGACGGGGGCCACCAGGCCGGGATGCGCCTTTCCAGTTTGCCTGACCAGGGTAAGGCCATCCACTTCGGGAGCTTGCCCCCTGGAACGGGCCTGCCATAGCCCTTTGCGAAGCAGCTTCAGATACAAGACCTCATCGTTCCGCCCACGGTGCGCCGCTGCTTTTCGGAAAGCGATTTCCTGTTGCGCGGCCATCAATTCATTTCTCCTCCGCTCTGCCGTGATACGGGATATCTGGCCGGGTAGTTTCGCCGCAAGGGTATTTTCCTCCGGCGAAAAGGCGAACACTCCTAAATGGTCAAATTCGGCTTCCCGGACAAAACGCTTCAACTCATTGAACTGTGCACGGGTCTCTCCCGGAAACCCCACCAAACAGGTTGTCCGCAGGGTCACCCCTGGTAGACACGCCCGGGCCCGCTCCGGATACGCCCAAACCGCTTTTGCCCCACCCGTCCTGTTCATTGCGGCCAACATATCGGCATGGGCATGCTGAATGGGAATGTCCAGATAACGGCATATCTGGGGAATCGCCGCCATCGTGTCCAGGAGTTCATCACTCAAATACGCCGGATGTCCGTATAGTAACCGGACCCAGAAATTGCCCCCGATTTTCCCCAGACGCTTCAAAAGTTTGGGAAGATCAGTGTCATCATGAAGGTCAGACCCATATCGCGTGGTATCCTGGGAAATCAAATTCAGTTCCCGGACCCCCTGCTCCAATAGGCGTTCAGACTCCCGGACAATATCGGTGATACTGCGGGATCGATACCGACCCCGGATGCCGGGAATGGCACAAAAGGCACACCGGTGGTTGCAACCTTCGGCAATTTTCACATAGGCATAGGGCCCGCCGGTGAGCAGAATCCGCCGCGGCAGGGGATTGAATACCTTCCGCGAAACTGTGGATACCTGATAGATGTTGTTTTCGCCCCCCATCAACCGGCGAACCACTTTTGCGATATCCGGCAACTGATCCAGGCCGACAAACGCATCCACTTCAGGCATCGCGCGCTGGAGTTCGGTCTGATACCGTTGGATCAGGCATCCGGCAACAATCACCGCCCGGCATCTTCCGGACTGCTTGCGGGCACAAGCCTGCAGAATGGCATCTATGGATTCCTCCTTGGCATCTCCAATAAAGCCGCACGTGTTGACGAGTATGATATCCGCCTCCTCAGGTGACCGTGCCAGGACGATTCCTGCCGAGCGCAACACCGCGGCCATGTGCTCGGAGTCCACAAGGTTTTTGGCGCATCCAAGGCTGATAAAGCCAACGGAAACCAGCGCCTCATGGGGCGCGGAAGTGGGGCGGGTGGTCATCATGACTTATTTCAGTTTCGCATACGGTGCAGGCGGAGGCTCAGCCAGACGCAAGGACTGGCTATAGACCACACGCTTGGTCGGCGGGGTCACAGAAACAGGAGCCGAAGCAGACGATGGGGTTTTAGGATTTGAAAACAGGTAGAAGGCACTCACGGCAAGAATCGCCACCACCAGAACGGCAAACACCAGTGCTGCGGCTTTTCCCACAGGTATCGGGGGAGATTCCGTATAGCTGCGCGCAGACGACATCATGGTACGTCCTGCGGACTCTAACCGCTTGGCTTTCAAACGAGTCCACGCCACCATCAGGGTGTGAAATAGATCCCGGAGGGTGGTTACCATGTTGTTTCCCAACTCCGTCAACATCGACCCACTGGATTCTTTGAAACGGGCCAGCGGAGAGGGTTGTGGAATCCCGTCATTCATCGGGGTCGGTGGAGGCACCTCGGTTTTCAGGGTGGGCCGTACGGTCCGCGCATAGTTGCCGAGGTAAAAACGAATCAAGGGCGCGGGATCCAGCCCGACATATTCCGCATAGAGCTTGATAAACCCTTTGCCATACAGCGGTGCGGCAATGGCACTATAGTCATCACTCTCCAGGGCTTGCAAAATATGTATCTTGATCCGGGTCGCCTCCGCGACCTCATTGATGCTTAGACGGCGTTTTTCACGGGCGGCACGCAAGGCGGCGCCGGGAGTTCTTGGGGCCAGAAGTTCACTCATGTCTGTTCATCCTCTTTGGGCTCTGAATTACCGGGGATTTCCCCATCCATATCTATAAGAATTTCGCGAGGGTCGGATCCGCGGGCTGGCCCGACAATTCCGCGCTGCTCCAATACATCCATAATACGGGCCGCCCTGGTGTAACCAATACGCAGGCGGCGCTGAAGGGAAGAGGTGGATGCCCGTTGCGTTTCCCGGATGATCTGAACGGACATTTCCAACAACTGGTCATCCTCGGCATCTTCCCCCCCCTTGACGATCATATCATCAAAACTTGGCGTGGCTTTGCCTGCGGCCGACCCGGCCTCCGGCAGGCTCGACGTCATGGCCTTCTGAACCGGAGCTTCATCTGCCTTCTCCTCCACCACTACGGGCGGGCGCTGCTTCATGATAAAGCCTACAATCCGGTTAATATCTTCATCCGAGGTCAATGCACCTTGCGCCCGGGTCAGTTTGCTTGAACCCGGCGGTAGGAAAAGCATATCCCCGCGGCCCAGAAGCTTGTCCGCGCCATTGGCATCAAGAATGGTGCGGCTGTCATTTTTCTGGGCCACCTGGAAGGCGATACGCGCGGGAAAGTTCGCCTTGATCGTTCCGGTAATGACATCCACCGAGGGCCGCTGGGTGGCAAGGATCATGTGAATCCCCACTGCCCGTGAAAGCTGGGCCAGCCGGGCAATATAATTTTCAACTTCCGCCTGTGCCGTCATCATCAGATCCGCCAGCTCATCGACAATGATCACAATATAGCTCAGCTTGTCGGGAAGACGGGCGACCTCCTCCGCGCCGTCAAACAAGGCCTGCTGTTTTTCAATCGGCCGGGAATTAAAACTCTTGATATTCCGGACCCCGGCTTTCGCCATGATTTTATAGCGGCGTTCCATCTCGGTGATGGCCCATCGCAACGCCCCCGCCGCCTTCTTGGGATCCGTGATGACTTCCGTTTTGGCCCCCAGGAGATGCGGCAGATGGTTGTACACCGAGAACTCCACGATCTTGGGGTCGATCAGAATTAACTGCAACTGTTCCGGCGTACGGGACATGAACAGCCCTGCTAAAATCGAGTTCATGCAAACCGTCTTCCCCGATCCGGTCGCCCCGGCCACCAGCAGATGGGGCATGGAGGCCAGATCCGCCACAAGATCCTTTCCCCCGACATCTTTTCCCAAGACGATCGGAATCTCCTGACGAAGCGGTTGCCAGGCGGGCCCCTCCAGGATTTCGCGCAAATAGACCGGACTCGTGCTGAGATTCGGTACTTCAATACCCACGGTTCCCCGCCCTGGAATAGGAGCCTGCACACGTACGCTGGTCGCCTTTAATGACAGGGCGAGGTTATTGCTGAGATTGGAAATCTTTTCAACTTTGACGCCTGGCGCGGGAATGAGTTCATATCGAGCCACCGAGGGCCCTTGTTCGACATTCTTAAGTTCAGCCTTGATGCCAAACTCTTCCAGCGTTTGGATAATCAGCCGGCCCGTTGTGTCGGTGTCAGTCGGAATCGCCTGCCGATCCGTTGGCACTTCAGTCAACAGGGACAGCGGGGGCAGCTGATAGGTCCCCGGCGGAGAGGATACCGGGGGTGAGATCGGTTCAGATTTGGGCTTGGGCAGAACTTTGGGCTTAGGCTCAGGCTCGGGTTCCGGTTCGGGCTCTTGGATGATGGGCCTTTCCTTTACCTTGGTGGAGGGTTTGATCGCCACCTTTGGCGGCTCTTTAACCGGCGCCGTTTCCGGGACCACCATCAGTTCCCCTTGTTCCGGTTTTTCTTCGTTTTCTTCTAGATGGGCTTCTTCACGGGCCGCTACACGCTCAATCCGTTCCCGTTTCCACCCCTTGACCGATGACACACGTTTTTGAGAGTCCATCATGTCGCGGTCATCCCGGTGGGCCCATTTTTCCGCCGTCGTATGCAGCATGGCGGTAAAGCGGAGAATGGCATCCCATCCAAAAAACAGGACCGATGTAGCCAGGAAAATGGCGATCACCAAAATTTCGGCCCCAAGACTCCCAAACATTTTGACCGACAGCATATACGCGACCCATTGGGCTGGTACCCCGCCGGCCGCACTGAGATTCAAGGCCGACAGGATGGGCTCAAACCATTCCGTATGGAGTTCAAGAAAACAGGCGAGAGAAAACATCATCAATATAACCCAGACCAATTTGGCCCGGATGTGCTCGATTCCATGGAAGATCAGGACAATTCCAAAACCAAGGAACCAGAGTGGAATCAAGTAGGCTCCCAATCCCATCGCCTCGAAAAGCACAAACGACATCCAGGCTCCGCCGGGTCCGATGAAATTGGCCGGCGGACTATTCGGCGGCTCGCACAAAAGGGCGATATCGCGCCAGTCATACGACACCAGACTGAGGAAAATAATCACACACACCGCCAGAAGCACAATGCTCAGGGCTTCGCGAAAACTACTACCTGAATTGGATTTTATTTCAGCCATGCTGTCCTCATTCCTCATCAAGGCCGGGCATCCTCTTTTTCCAATGACGCCGCACCGGCGGCCTTGCGGCAACGCGCCATCAAATCACGGCAGGGCGAGTTGGTCACGCCCGCCAACTGGCTCAATCGTAATCCACTCTGCGCGGCATTCAATCCCTTTTCAAATTGACCGGTCGCATAATAGGCCTCGCCCAGGGTGTTCCAGATGGAAAAATCCGAGGGCATGTCCAATAGGGCGCCCCGCGCCAATTTAACGGCACGCATCGCATTTTCAGGCGTCGTTCCCTTCACCTTCAATAATGCCCAGGCCAGATTATTTTTCACCATCGGACTGTCCGGAGCGGCCTTATTTAACTTCTCCAGCAACGGTAAGGCCTGTTCGAACCGCTTCAACTCAAGGTAGGCGGCACTCAAACCAAAAACCGCCTCATTATTCGTGGGCTCCAGATTACAGGCCTTTTCAAAGAGCGCCTGGGCTTCTGTCATCTTTCCGTTCATCAAACAATCGCGTCCGCTTGAGACCAGATCCGCCACCTCTCCTGTCACCACGGGAGGAACGGTCGATGTTCCCTCCGCCCCGGCTCCCAAACTTCCCGCCAACCAGATCACGGCACACCAAGTCATTTTCATAATTTTTTATCTCCTGCTAAACGCACGGTCACTTTTACCACATCCGGGCGCGCGACCGCCATCGAGTCACCCGTCACATTCACATGAACAGGAACCGTATATACCCCCGGCACTGTTAATCCAATACAATCGGCGAACGCCCGCACCTGAAACTTCTCCCCCGTGACCAGGGGATCTATTCTCGTGGCGATCACATCCACACTCAGGGGATCCAGATCCACCAGAAGAGAACTGCCGGACTCCACCACAGCACTGACCGGGATATTTTTCCACAACTGACCGGCACTTTTACCGGCAATGGTAACTTTTACCTGGACATCCGACGGCTCCATGTGCGCCACCCAATTGTCACCCGGCGCCTGGACCGGTGTTCGCCGCATAAAGGATTCCACCCGCCCATCCACATCCACCGGCTGGGTATAGACACATTCGGTGGTCTTCAGTTTTTGCGCCGGCCCCAGCAGCAAGACCGTAGAGGGTTCACACATCACCGCGTCAATTTGCCCAAACAACGGGGACCCTATCGTTCGGCCTTTGACCGGAACCCGTTTTTCCGCCTGTCGATCCAGCTTGACCACAATCCGCTCAGGATGAATTGCTACTGCCCGCACCCCCCGTACGCCCTTGATCATGGCCGGTTTTAATATTATTTCGTGGGATAACTCATTCGACTCCCGCGTCAGTTCCACCACCGCCTGCAGGCGGCGGGTATCCAATCGTTGAATATCATCCTGAGATCCCCGGAACGTGACATCCACCGTGGATGCCGACTGGTTCAAAATGGCCATCCCATCCTGAACTTGAATATCCAAGCGGACATCGGGGATTTCGATCTCGAAACTGATCGTATCCTGGATGATGTACCACGTCATCGTTGCCAACACGAATGACAGTAACTTGAGTCGTTTGTTTTTCACAAACAACTCCCGGATCAGGGAAACATTATCCGTCATGGGAGCCTCCCTCCCGCCCAAGACTATCGGTCTTTGGTATCCCTGTTGTCGTCAAATCAAGCTGCTGCCGAATCCGGGACCAGCGGGAACTGCCGGCCTGTCCCCCCATCAAGATCCCGGACAGAAATTTTCTGAGACGGTCCTCGTCAAAATCGCGACTCATCCTCCCGCGGGTACTGATGGAAATCGTCCCGGTTTCCTCGGAGACCACGATGGCAATCGCATCGGTCTCCTCCGTCAACCCCATTGCCGCCCGGTGACGCGTTCCCAGCCCGCGACTGAGCTCCGGCTGTTGACAAAGCGGAAATAGACAACCCGCGGCAACAATCCGGTTTCCCACAATCATCACGCCACCATCATGCAACGGAGTATGGGGGAAGAACAACGTGGCCAGTAAGTCGGCATTTACCTTGGCATCCAATTGAACACCGGTCTCTTGAATGGCCTTGGTGTTGTCGGTGCGCTCAATCGCAATCAAGGCACCGATGCGCCGCTCCGCCAGGAGCATCACGGCATCCACAATGCTGTCCACATGTCCGCGGGAATCGACCGGCGGCGTAAGAAATGGAGATCTTCCGATTTCCGCCAGGACCCGCCTGATTTCGGGTTGGAAAATAATAAGCAAGGCAACGGCAAGATAGACTGAAAGCTGTCGTAACAGCCAGTTTAAGGCATAGATATGAAAAAAACTCGTGATGGAAATAAGTGTGATGAGCACAACCAGCAAACCGATAAACACCTTGATACTCCGTGTCTCCCGGAAAAACAGAAGCAGGAAATAGAACCCGCAGGTCAACACCAGGATTTCAATGATCCCGCTGAAGGCCGGCCAGATGATCTGGTTCATCCATTCCACGTCGTTGTTTCCTCTCTCAATGCACCTACCATCCGGGCAGCCGCCATCGATTCGGCAACCTCATGAACCCGCCACACATGGGCCCCCTGCCCTGCCGCCCATACCGCCCCGGCCAAACTCCCCGGCATCCTGTGCGCCACATCACAGCCGGTAATCTTGCTGATAAAGTTTTTCTTCGACAGGCCTATAACCACCGGATGGCCCTGTCTCACCAGAGCCTGCAATCCCGCAATCAACCGCACATTATGCTCCACGGTTTTCCCAAAACCAATTCCCGGGTCGAGCGCCAGGGTATCGGCCTTCAGTCCGGCCGCCTTCAAAACAGCCACCCGACCCGCCAGATAGGTGGCCACTTCCGCCACCACATCTTCGTAGTGAGGATTCTGCTGCATCGTGGTTGGATCCCCTCGCATATGCATAAGAATCACACCCGCCCCGTATTCACGTGCCACAGCCACCATGTCCGGATCCCCCTCAAATGCCGTGACATCATTGATGATGTGCGCTCCTGCTTCCAAGGCCTGTCTGGCCACGCTGGCCTTACGCGTATCCACCGACAACGCCGGAGTCCCGGTAGCGCCTGCAAAAGCCCGGCCCAACGCCGCGAGAACCGGTATCACCCGGCGGGACTCCTCTTCCGGCGCCACGGCCGACGCTCCTGGTCGTGTAGATTCACCGCCCACATCAATGATGTCGGCCCCGGCTTCCGCCATTTCCAGCCCGTGCCGGATTGCTGTTTCGGCAGTCCCATAGCGACCGCCATCTGAAAACGAATCCGGGGTGACATTCAAAATCCCCATAATCAAAGGACGTGATTCCAGTTGCAATGTCCGCTCACGACAACGCCATGACAAACGCGATGTCACTCAAATCACCCTTCTGTTTTAACCGCATCTGTGGTCTGCGGCGTGGCTGCCGCCGCCGCCACCGGTTCAGCCGGTACTGGCGGGCGCTCCGAATCCGCAAGGAGCCGTCCATGTTTCATCAACTCTTCCACATCGCGGGAGTCTAGTGTTTCACGCTCCAATAGCGTCTGGGCGATTTGTTCCAATTTGTCGCGATTTTTATCAAGAATTTCCTTGGCTTCCGCATAAGCGCCCCGCAATAACAGGCTGACATCGGCATCTATTTTTCTGGCGGTGTCCTCGCTGAAATCCTGGGAGCTTGAAATTCCGCGGCCCAGGAACATCAGTTCCTCGTGGTTGCCGAAAGTTTGCGGGCCCATATTCTCGCTCATTCCCCAGTCACAGACCATCAACCGGGCCAGCCGTGTGGCCTGCTTCAAGTCACTGCGGGCGCCAGAGGTAATGTCGCCAAAAATCAGTTCTTCTGCCACCCGCCCTCCCATCATTGTGGCGAGAATGCCTTTCAGTTTGAGTTTGCCCTCCATGTAGCGATCTTTTTCCGGAAGTTGCATGGTGGCCCCGAGATAGGCGTTGCCGCGCGGAATGATCGTGATCTTGTGAATCGGCTCACTTTCCGCAACCAGAAGGGTGACCAAGGCGTGTCCGGTTTCATGATAGGCGGTCACCTTCTTTTCCTTATCGTCCAACACCCGGCTTCGGCGTTCCCGGCCCCACCGAACTTTGTCACGGGCTTCTTCCAGATCAGACAGGGCCACCGATTCCTTGCCGCTACGGGCCGCCAGCAGGGCGGCCTCATTCATCAGGTTCGCCAGATCGGCGCCGGAAAATCCCGGCGTGCCACGGGCAATCCGGCGCAGATCCACGGACGTCGATAACTTGATGCCACGGGCATGGATATTCAGGATGGCTTCGCGCCCGTCCAAGGTCGGTAGATCAATGACAATTTGCCGGTCAAACCGCCCCGGTCGCTGCAAGGCGGGATCCAGCACATCCGGCCGGTTGGTCGCCGCAATAATGATAACCCCCTCCTGGGTATCAAATCCATCCATCTCCACCAGTAAGGCATTCAAGGTCTGCTCGCGTTCATCGTGGCCTCCACCCACCCCGGAAAACCGGCTGCGGCCCACGGCATCAATTTCGTCGATGAAGATGATACAGGGCGCATTCCGTTTGCCCTGCTCGAACATATCGCGGACACGTGAGGCCCCCACCCCGACAAACATTTCAACAAAATCCGATCCACTGATATTAAAGAAGGGAACACCGGCCTCACCGGCAATGGCTTTGGCCATCAGGGTTTTCCCGGTTCCAGGAGGTCCCATCAAGAGTACGCCCTTTGGAATGCGCCCACCGAGTTTCTGAAATCTCTTTGGATCCTTTAGGAAATCGATAATCTCCTGGACCTCCTCCTTGGCCTCTTCCACGCCGGCCACATCCTTGAAAGTGACTTTGTTCTTTTCACGCGCCATCATCTTGGCCCGGCTTTTCCCGAAGCTCAAAGCCCCCTGCCCCATCCCCTTCATCTGGCGGGAGAACATGAACCACAAGAGCCCGAGGAGTAGCAGAATCGGAAGGGCACTGGATACAATCTGCCAGAAATAGGGACTTTCACGCCGGAATTTGAATTTTACATCATGCTCCCGCAGCCAGACGGGCATGTTATCCGTCACCATCACATCCACCTTGAACTGTTTGCGTTTCCCGGTTCGCGGGTCGATGCTTTTCTGGGTGCCACGAATGTACTGGTTTCCTGAAATTTCCGACACGATCTCACATTCCGGAATCTCGCCCGACTCCACCAGTTTGACAAAGTCGGGATTGTAGTTGAGTTCTGCAGTGGGTTGCTGGTCATCCCGGTAAAATTGATACGCCATCAACATGAGCCCGATGATTGCCAACCAGATCATAAGTCCCTGCGGCGAGAACTTGGCAGGGGGCATCACCTCCGGCTTTTTTTTCTGATCAGGAGGCGGCGTTTGAGGCGCCTGATTTTCATTCTTCAGTTCCATAAAATCCTTACCTTTTGCCTGTATATGAATTGAAATGCGGAGTGTAGAGGAACTGCCGGAATTTCGCAACGAAGGATCAAGAATATGTTGATGGACAATGTCTGATTCAATAACCTGAAACCATGACCGGCTACATTACAGGATTATGGATTTACGGAGCGTATCTTTCCCATGGTTGACGCCTCGATTAATAATGCTTCGCCACCGGATGCTAAAATTGCCCTTTTCCGGTGGTTGTTTAGGGGCCGGGAGGATGTCTATCCCCGGCGTTTCGAAAGCCGGAAAACAGGTAAATCAGGTTATCAGCCTGCCTGCGCCAATGAATGGATACGGGGATTATGTGATAAGCATGCCGTCCGTTGCCAGGATTGTCCGCACCGTCGTTTCCGCCCCGTCACCGATGAGACCATCCGCTGGCATCTTTCCGGTCAGGATGCCGCTGGCACCCCTTTCGTAATGGGCCTCTATCCTCTGCTTCAGGATGACACTTGCTTCTTTCTTGCCGCCGATTTCGATAAGGCAGGTTGGCAGGAAGATGTGGCGGCCGTTACAGAGACTTGCCGTCAGTTCAACATCCCCTTAGCCCTTGAACGCTCCCGCTCCGGCAATGGGGGCCATTTATGGTTTTTCTTCGACCAGGCCATTCCTGCCTCCCTCGCCCGGAAGTTCGGCTCTTATCTTCTCACCGAAACCATGGAGCGCCGTCCGGATATCGGCCTGGACTCATATGACCGTTTTTTTCCTAATCAAGACACCCTCCCCTCCAAAGGTTTTGGGAACCTGATTGCCCTCCCCCTCCAAAAACTTCCCCGTGAGCAGGGCCATAGTGTCTTCCTGGATGAGCAAGGGATTCCTCTCCCCGACCAATGGGCTTTTCTCGCCTCCCTCCCCAGACTTTCACGCGACTTTATTGAGTCCCTTATCCAAAAGGCGGAACGACAAGATCGTGTACTCAATGTCCAAATGGTGTTGCAGGATGAGGACGAAGCCATACCTTGGTCTTTACCCCCTTCACGGCAACGGAAGGCCATACCGATCACAACGCCCCTGCCTGCTACCCTTGAACTCATCCTCGGGAACCAGATCTTCATCCGCAAGGAGAACCTTCCCCCCGCCTTACGCAACCGCATCCTCCGCCTCGCAGCCTTCCAGAATCCGGAATTCTACAAACAGCAAGCGATGCGGAACTATATCTCCCTTCCACGGATCATCGCTTGTGCTGAGGATTATCCACAGCATATTGGTATTCCGCGCGGCTGCCTGCCCAATCTTCAAGCCCTATTATCAGAGCTCTCTATCAAAACCACTCTTCTCGATGAACGTATTCAGGGGAACCCCATCGACGCAGCCTTCATTGGCGATCTTTATCCAGACCAGCGAGCCGCCGGAGAGGCTCTCCTCGCTCACGAAACCGGCATCCTTTGGGCTACGACCGCCTTCGGCAAGACCGTGCTGGCCGCGTGGCTTATCGCACAGCGGGGCGTGAACACCCTGATCCTTGTACATCGCCGCCAACTGATGGAGCAATGGGTGGAACGGTTGTCCTCATTCCTCAAACTACCCCCAAAAGCCATTGGCTGTATCGGGGCCGGACGTAATAAGCCAACCGGCATAATCGATGTCGCTATTATGCAGAGCTTGGTTCATGAAGGACAGGTTGATGACCGTGTAGGAGCCTACGGCTACGTGATCGCGGATGAATGCCATCATCTCGCTTCCCCTCACTACGCACAGGTGGCTGGCCAGGCCAAGGCCAGGTTTTTCACCGGACTCACCGCCACCCTGGCCCGCAAGGATGGTCATCACCCCCTTGTCCAGATGCTCTGCGGACCTGTCCGCTTCCGTGTGGATGCCCGACAACAGGCCCACCAACGTCCCTTCACTCACTCCATCCTCGTCAGACCTACCGCCTACATTCCCCCGCAACAACTCGAAGAGGATCGCCGACTTCAATTCCAGACGCTGTACGATGGACTGATCAACTGTAGGCCACGAAACGAGTTGATTGTCCAAGATGTAATTGCGTCAGTACAACAGGGGCGAAGCCCTATCGTGCTGACCCAGCGTACGGAACATCTCGAGTCGCTTCAGGCCCTTCTTGAACCCGCCGTTAAACATCTTCTTGTTTTACGGGGAGGGATGGGCCGGAAAGAACTCAAAGGTTTGCTCACTCGCCTGGCTTCTATTCCGGCAGACGAGGAACGGGTTCTGTTGGCCACGGGGCATTATCTAGGAGAGGGCTTTGATGACGCACGACTCGATACACTCTTCCTGACCCTACCGGTATCCTGGCGCGGCACCATCGCGCAATATGCGGGCCGTCTCCACCGCTTGCATGAAGGCAAAAAAGAAGTGAGGATTTACGATTATGCCGACCTGAACGTCCCCATGCTGGCCCGCATGTTCGACAAACGCTGCAAAGGTTATGAGGCGATCGGATATAGCATCCTTCTTCCCGCCAGTGCCGTCCCGGGCTGGCCCTCGGATGTCCCCTTGCCGGTTGAGCCGGAATGGAAACGCGACTATGCTGCCACCGTACAGCGCCTGATCCGGGACGGTGTGGATACCCATCTTGGCAATTTGTTTGTGCATGCTGCCCGCACCTACCCTGCCGATACCGAAGGCGTAGGCCGTGCCCGTAGTGCCACCGAAGCTTTTTTCTTCACACGACTTGAAACATTGCCGGAAACCGCCGGACGCTTCCGCCTCAATCAGAGCCTGCCCATCCCCTTCGATAATTATGGACAGATGGAGGTAGATTTCCTTTTCCCGGCAGCCAAACTGGTAATTGAGCTTGATGGTCCACACCATTTTTCCGATCAAGAGGCCTACCGGCGCGACCGGCGAAAAGATGCCTGCCTACAGGAACATGGCTATTTCGTCCTCAGATTCCTTTGTGACGACGTCGGGAAGCAACTTGATCAAGTGCTGGATACCGTCCTCAGGGTGATTTCACGGCAAAACCGGCACCGCTTTTGACTGTAAATCAAGGGGTTCAATTTCTGTGCGCAACACGCAGTTTATTGGTTATTATTGAGATTGGCACTTTAGCTTGGTCTGTCCCCCGAGTGTCCTTAGTGGTCCGTCGGCATCCCGCAACACTTTTTGTATTTTCTGCTGCTACCTCGTCAAAACATGATGCTTATCGGTTGGAAGGAGAACACCTCCGAGCGTACCTAGATCACCACGGTGAACTGCCACCTCTAAACTACAAGTACAATTGGAGCACTCCAGAACAGACTGACGCCGACAGCGAACAACACGATCATACAACGGTTACTCAGGCGTGATTGCGCCTCTCCCACCGGCTCACAGGTGCGACAATTCCGGGTTTCTGAACTCCGGATTTACATCAGGATACGGCCTAAGAAACCGATCTCCATTGAAGTGAATCATGTGGTCAGGGTCTTCGGCGATCCACACCTCGGATTCCCAGGCAATATGAGAAACGAATGACTGCATAGTGCGGCGATCCTCAAAGGCGGTGACAAATACCAGCCCCGCTTTACAGCCAACGAACAAATCCTTGAGTTCTTTGCGCCGCTTGCCGTCCACCGGCCCTGCGCTGGTAACGGCTTCAATGAGCAGGAGCCAGTTCTTGGCGGTGTAATGCACGATGACATCGGGAATCTTGGCGGCAGAATTCAAGGTAACGCCCAATGCAGCTAAACCCGCAGCGTCCATGTGGACGAACTTATTTTCCGTGTCGCCGATATAGATGACCACGCCGCCGGGAGCAAAGGCCGGGCAAAAGCGTTCGATGATCGCCTTGATGAGCGGGTTCTGACCACCTGGAGAAAGCGCAACTTGGGAGCCATTTGGCAACGCCACCGGTACGCGGGCCAAATCACGCTTGCGGGCAATCTCATGCTTGATGCTTTCGCGACTGACTAGGTATTGTTGCAAGGCTGTTTTCCAGCCAGGGGTTCCAATCTTACGAAACAAAGCGAGAGCAGTCGGCTCGATTTGATACACCGTCTTTCCGCTATTGGTTGGCCGGTGGGGATCGTCGGGATTACGTAGCAGCAGTCCTTCCTCTACAAAGAATTTTACGGCATCATCACGAATGGATTCACGCGTGTTTGGTGCGTAGCGGACTCGGTAGGCTGTGGCGATAAAATCGATGACTGGAGTGATGCCACATAGCGGAGCCTGTGCTTCAGCCCATGCCATGTTGACCTGAAGATTTAGCAAGGCGAGAAGTGTGTAAGCGGCTGTTTCATTCCGCTGCTTTGGACCAAATTGTAAAGCGGTAAGCGCCTCGATCGCTTCTGTGAGCCGTCGTTTTCTGGAAACAGTTTTTCGTTTGGTCTTATCTTTGAGCATGGAGATGCTTCCTAACCAGTTGATCGATTTCCTCTTGGGAGAGGTTAAGGGTGTTTATTTCCCGGCCCATGGCTTGCAGGGTGTCTCGGTCGGGGTAAGCCAATGTCCGCAAATCGGTGGCATTCACCTGGGTGTGGCCACTGAAGCGGCGAAAATACTGGTCAACCACTGTGGAATTCAGAAAAGCAAACAAGCCGATTGCCAGCCCTCGTTCCAGCCCGTGCCCGTTCGAATGGAGGTAGTTCAGGTGGTTCTCAAAACCAAGCCATTGCGCTTTCACTTGGTCGGGGTCGAACATACAAGCCACGAGGCGGCGACGCTCTTCTTTGGATGTGAAACGCTTAGTGAGCAGATAAACTCCGGACGGAACAAGCCATGGGCGCGTTTCGTCATTGTCAAGGATAGCATTGGGTTTGCGGGCCTCAAGTTTAGGCCAGTGAACAGTACCGCCATTGAAATGACAGGCGTAAACAAGCGGTACTGTTCCACGTTCGGGCTCTTTGCGAAGGGCCTCCTTGAGTCTAAAATCAACGACTCGCCCTGTTGAAACAGTCACACCCAATGAGGCAAGGCTAGAGTTGAGGCCGTCCATGGTTTCTTTAGCTGTCGCGTGACTTGGCGAAGACGGAATATGGATGAACTTCTCCGTGTCGTGAGGGTGAACAATCTCAACAAAGGGAAATATTGTCTCGGTGATTGCATCACCATGTTCGCCACTGCTACTGGAAACAACCATTTCGCGGGGTTGGTTCCGCCCCTTTACGGCATGAAAGATGATGTTCTCCTGCAACACATTGTCAGTTCGGAAAGCAGCTTTGCGTGATTCAAAAATGTGCAGTCGACGCAGTTCCATGTGATTCAGAAAGTCCTCACGGAAAGAGCGGAAGTAAGGGCCGTTGCAAAAACTGCGCGGCGTGATCCCGACGATCTGCCCTCCAGATACCAGTAACCGCACTATCAGGGCTATAAAACCGGTGTAAAGATTACTTGTTTCAATCCCAATGGAACGCAGGGCGCACCTTTCGGTTGAGTCGACACTGATTTTACGATAGGGAGGGTTTACAATGGCGGCATCGAAAACAGGTGGCGGCACTCCGAACATATCCCCTGCAAGACGTCCGGACATTTCCTGGATAAAATCGGCAGAGTGAACGGTGTAAGAGAAATGGATCCCTGCTTTAGTACAACGTCGCTGGCAGTCCAGCATGGTCTCGGAGAGAGCAACAAGAATGCTGTGATCAAGTTCGTAAACGGTCGCATCGATAGCCCGGACTTCGCTTTTTCTATCACACACGCGCGAGACAAATGCGTGGGTAAGCGCGCCAGAACCAGCCCCCGCATCCAGTAAACGAACCATGTTCGGGAGCGGTCCGAACATCGACGCCATGAAATCGGCAGTAGGCGTCGAAGTAAGAAACTGTCCAAGTTTTTGTTGCCGTGTGCGTTGTGGCGATTTATTGGTAGGCACTGAAATCATGGGCATGATTTAGCAAATTACCCCAAGACATGCCAGTCGCTTTTCATCTGATGTCGCAGTGCTCACGAATGGCGGCCCTCCCCTTCCCGATCAGGCATCGCCATTGCGGGGTTTTGAGAATTTGGTCGTGCGGCCTCACGTTTTCGTGCGTCTTCGACGAGTGTTACTGTTTGTAACCATTCATGTTTAATCAGAGCCTCAAAGCGTTTGATGGCTGGCTGGCGCGGCAGCAGCTGAGAGCTGCGCCTGATGCTGCCGACTGCATTTTGATAGTCCCAGAGCAGGTCAATGTATTCGCTTCGTTTTTCAAGTCAGCGACTTGACTGACGTTTGATTGTTATAGAGCAGGTGTTCTTGGAGCATTCACGCACCGCCTGAACTGACGACGGAGAGGTTGTGCAGGCCCAGTTTGGCGCAGACATCCAGGAAACTTATCAAATGGCCATGGTCGGACTCATTTGTGCATTGAATGATGATGGTCTGTGATTTATCCAGATTGGCGGTATGGGCCAGCTTTTCTGCCAGTTTTTCCAGCGATAACCGCGTGGTGCCATTCACGGTGTAGCCATCAGGAAAGATGGTAACTTTCAATGCGGGCGTGATGGGGCTCTCTCCGGCATCAGCCCGTGGGCGGAAAACCTCCAGATTCGCCATCACATCTACAGGGTGCGCCGTGAGAATGAAAAACGCCAATAACTGGAAGGCCACATCAATCATGGCTGTTAGGTTGAGTTCTCCTGCCTGGTAACTATTCAATCTGCGATGTCTGGCCATAAAATCCTCCATCTGTTGAATGAGTGCTTCTTTACCCTTATTCCCCGAACTTCCCTTTTCATTACAAAGATAGTTATGGCGCAAACACCGGGTTTTTGAATAATCACTCGGTAAATGACGATTCCTTTTACAGATACCATTGCCGCCATCGCCACGGCTCCCGGCGAGGGCGCCATTGCGATAGTTCGCCTGACCGGTCCTGCAAGTCATGCCATTGCCGACCATATTTTCAAAGGCAAGGGAGCGCCCCCTTCCCGGCGACCAGGACAGTCTTTTTTACATGGCTCCATCATTAGTACCAATGGAATGGCCGATGAAGTGATTCTCCTGATTTATCGTGCCCCGCACAGCTATACCCGTGAAGATGCGATCGAAATTCAGGGCCATGGCGGCTTTGCCGCCGCCAAGCGGATTCTTCGCGCTGTTCTTGAGGCCGGCGCCAGGATGGCTGAACCTGGTGAATTCACAAAACGTGCATTTTTGAGCGGCCGAATCGATCTCCTTCAGGCCGAAGCCGTTCTTGACCTCATCCGGGCCCGGTCTGACCGCGCCGCCGATGCCGCGCTCGAACAACTGACAGGCTCCCTCAGCAAGGATTTCGACGAACTTTACGATCACACCCTAGCCCTCGCCGCAAATCTGGAAGCCACTCTTGATTTTTCCGAGGACGAACTTCCCGAATCTGTCATGTTGGATGTGATTACCCGGCGCCATGACGTTGAATCCGAATTCAAAAGTTTACTTGATTCATGGGACGAGGGGCATTTACTACGCGAAGGCGCCCTGGTCGTCATATCAGGAAAGCCCAATGTCGGAAAATCGACTCTACTCAATGCGCTCGTTGGCAAGGATCGCGCCATTGTAAATCCAATGGCCGGCACCACGCGCGACACAATAGAGGAGCAATTGGTCATTAGCGGTTTTATGGTCCGAATTATTGATACAGCAGGCCTGAGGGAGTCCCCTTGCGAAATTGAAAAAGAGGGGGTTAGTCGTGCAATTAAAGCTATAACTAATTCAGATTGCAATATTTATGTCATAGATGGAACGATCGGAATAGATGCTGAAGATTTAGAAAATTTAATTAAGTTAAAATCAAACAAAACTATTATTGCCTATAATAAATGTGATTCAATTAAATTTAAGACTGATCAGGCACATAAGACTGATAAGTCTGAATACTCTCGCGTTTTGATCAGCGCAAAAAATGATCAGGGCATCGATACTCTCAAGCAGGCCATTATCAGCATATTAGGCGTTAAAGGCGGAGGCTTGTCACACGCCACGATATCTGAGCGACATCGCCATTTATTGGTTTCTGCCTACAAAGATGTGGTTGAATCCGGACTGCTATTGACCCGCCCTACCCCGGATCCAGCCTTGGCCGCATCACGACTCCGCGGAGCTTTGGAGACACTGGGAGAGGTTACTGGCCGCACCTATCATGAAGAACTACTCAACAATATTTTCTCACGTTTCTGCATCGGGAAGTGAATAGTACAGAATACATTCGTCAGGATTCAGAATGAATGCAAATGCAGAGCCATGATTGAATACGATGTCATAGTTGTGGGTGCCGGACATGCTGGTTGCGAAGCAGCCCTTGCCGCTGCAAGAATGGGAGCCAATACCGCCCTACTCACCATGGACAGACTGGCGATCGCCAGGATGTCGTGCAACCCGTCCATTGGCGGAATCGCCAAATCACATATCGTCTGCGAACTTGACGCCCTCGGTGGCGAGATGGGAAAAAACAGCGACTATACAGGAATCCAGTTCCGAACTCTCAACACAAAAAAAGGTCCTGCAGTACAAGCCTTCAGAACGCAGTGCGACAAGCATGCCTACTCAGACCGAATGCGGCAGGTCGTCGAAACAACAAAGAACCTGACCATCATTGAGGGATTAGCTAATGACCTTTGGCTTCAAAACGGTAAACTTCATGGTGTCATTCTTTCAGATGGCGGACAGATAGCCGGAAGAACCGTTATTCTGACCACCGGGACCTTTCTCCGGGGCGTTATTCATATTGGCAAAATCTCTTTCCCTGGAGGCCGAAAAGGTGAGGCTGCCGCCCCTAAGCTCAGCCAGTCATTGGAACGGATCGGATTCAGGCTTGGAAGATTAAAGACAGGAACACCTCCGCGGCTGCACAAAAATAGTATCGACTGGAGCAAGGCAGCAGAACAACCCGGAGATATTCCGCCACCTTTCTTCTCTTATGAGCTTCAAATGAAGCAAAACTGTACATTGGAATCAGGAATCAGGATTGAGGATTCAAAGATGTTCCACGTGGAACAAGAGTCAGTGAGCAGTAGAGAGTTGGCAGTTAGCGGTGAAAAGGTCCATGACGGGGAACAATCTGATAGCTCTTCAAACCCTTCGATTCCTCCATCTGCCAGCCGCCAAATGCCCACTGCCAGCTCTAGAATGTTCCACGTAGAACATTCTGCCTTGCGGCCATGGGAGCCTGGAAACAACCAGATTTCATGCTATTTAACCCACACAAATGAAGAAACCCACGATATTATTCGCGCAAATCTTGATAAGAGCGCCATGTATGGCGGGATCATTACAGGAACCGGCGCCCGGTATTGTCCGTCGATTGAGGACAAGATAGTTAAGTTTGCGGACAAGGATAGCCATCATATCTTTTTGGAGCCGGAAGGTAGGAACACCCCTGAAATCTATCCAAATGGAACCTCCAACAGTCTTCCAGAAGATGTTCAAATCGCGATGATCCATTCAATAGCCGGGTTGGAGCGGGCCGTGTTTACTAATTTGGCCTATGCGATTGAATATGATTATTCGGATCCCACGCAACTGTTTCACACTTTGGAATCAAAATTACTCGAGCATCTTTATTTCGCCGGACAGATCAATGGCACTACTGGCTATGAGGAGGCGGCAGGGCAGGGTTTTGTTGCCGGTGTAAATGCTGTTATGAAATTAAGGGGTGAACCCCCATTTGTGCTCGGACGCGGGGATGCCTATATCGGCGTTTTGATCGATGATCTGGTGACAAAGGGCACAAACGAACCCTATCGTATGTTTACGTCCCGCGCAGAGCATCGTCTTATTCTACGTCAGGATAATTCAATCTTTAGAATGCTTCCTTTTGCGAAAGCCTTGGGGATCATACCGAAACAGGATATCCAGCGATTCGACCACTATCAAAATCAAATAGAAACCGAACTGAATCGCCTTAAAACAAGTTTTTATCATGGACAATCTCTTGCGCAACTACTTCGTAGAACGGAAGTTACGTATAACGAATTGCCATCCAAGGAAATATCGGACCGTTTAGTCATTTATCAGGTTGAAATTCTCGTTAAATATGCAGGCTATATTGAGCGTGAAAAATTGCAGATTGAACGGGCGCGCGGCCTTGAAAATCAGAGGATTCCCGATTGGATAGATTATGATAAGCTCGATGTGTTGCGTTTTGAGTGTCGGGAAAAATTAAAAAGGATTCGCCCGGAATCGCTCGGACAGGCCGCGCGCATATCTGGGGTAAACCCGGCGGACATCTCCATTCTCACAGTGCTCATTAAACGGGGAAGAGGACAGGAAGAGAACGCTTAGAAAAAAGGAGAAAGCCATGAAGGATGAAGAAGACAAAAAGGCAAGATTGGCAAAACTTCAAGAGACTCTGAAAGATTTGAAAGATACGCTTCCAGAACATTGTGCCGGCAGGACGGAATTCATCAGCGTACATCATGCATCGCTTTCGCACTGGCAAAAGATCGAGGAGCTTGAGGACGAGATCAAGGCTTTGCAAAAGGAATTGTCAGTCAAGTGAAGCAACGGCAGACCCCATCGAAATGAATACTCCAAGGGCAAAAATTGTCAGGTGTTTAGTGGAATATTTTGAAAACGATGATCGCCGGATCGAGCATGCGCTGAAAGTACTGTTCCATGCGGAACAAATTTTTCATAGTCGTCCCGGTGGCGATGAGGAAATTGTCATTGCAGCAGCCCTGCTTCACGATATCGGCATCAAGGTGTCAGAACAAGAGTTGGGCTATAATACCGGGAAAACGCAGGAGAAATACGGCCCTCCCATAGCGGGACAGCTTCTTGCTTCCATTGGATTCCCGGCGGAAAAAATCGAGATTGTAAAAAACATTATCGGGAATCATCACTCCCCGTCAAAATACGATTATCCTGAACTGAAAATCTTGAAGGATGCAGACCAGATCGTAAACCAGCAGGAATCCGAGACCGGCTGACTTATTCTTTGCCCGGGTCCATACTAAGCCGGATGGTTTGGATTACGTCACGACCAAACACACCCTGCAATTTGGCGAGCAGCTCTTTTTTGGCACATCGCTGAAGTTCACTGAGCCAGGGGGAACTATCGACAAAAATGGTCAATTCCTTGTTTATCAACCGGCCGGGCCGGGTATGTGCTGCAATACCGGGACCTACCGCCGAAGCCCACCGATCAATTAATATCCCCATCCGGCCTTGTTCATCCAATTTCAAGGAACTGACGAGGGACCCTACCATTGAGGAAATAGCCAGGCCGCCATCCGCCATGGCAGATGAGTTTTTCTTGGCATACCGGGGATATTTGAATACGGCCATGTGCGGAGTATAAACTAAAAAGGGCAGGGGAGGTACCCCTGCCCTTGCAATTTTTTGAATCGCAGGGTTACTCTCCCAACTGCCACCGGACGAACCGGCGGATAGTCAGGGTATCTCCCGCTTCTTTGCCCTTGGCCTCAAGAAGTTTGGTAATCGAGGTGTCGGGATCCTTGACAAAGCCCTGATCAACCAGGCAAACCTGGGAGTAAAACTTGGTCATCTTCCCATCCACAATCTTGTCCACAATATTCGCCGGCTTGCCGACCACCTGCTTGGCATAAATGTCCCGCTCGGCCGCAATCACATCTGCAGGTACGTCCTTGCTCACCAGATACCGCGGACTGCAAGCCGCGACATGCAGCGTGATGTCTTTGGCCAACTCCTGAACCACCGGACTGCCTGCGGTGGCGTCTTTGCCACAACCAATCTCAACCATCACGCCCAGTTTCCCGTTCAGATGGATATAGGTCGCCACCAGACCGGGCCCTTGAAGGACGTAGCTGATGTTTCGTTTAGCCACCAGATTTTCGCCGATTTCGGCAATCTTAGCGGCCATTTCCTCCTTCGTTACCTCGGTGATTTTACCATCCGGGATCGAAAGAGCTTTAGCGGCCATCGTTTTGACGAACTTCTGGAAGCTCTCGTTTTTGGCCACAAAATCGGTCTCACAGTTGATTTCGATCAGGGCGCCAGTCTTACTGTCGCCTGCGGAAGCAATCAACCCCTGATTTGCAGTCCGAGTGGCCTTCTTGGCGGCAATCGCCATCCCGCGTTCACGAAGCAGTCGAATCGCTTGATCCTTATTGCCCCCCGCCTCCACCAAGGCACGTTTGCATTCCATCATCCCGACATTCGTGGCTTCACGTAATTCCTGAACCATTGCTGCTGTAATATCAGCCATTGTAATTTTCTCCTTACTTGAGAGTCTATAAAATCTCTCCCGTCGTAATCCAAAGGAATTGACGGGAGAGGGATGAACAAATCAAGCCTGAGGTGCTACAGCGGCCTCGGACTCCGTCTTCGGGGCGCCACCAGTCCGACGCCGGGGACTCCGACTCTCGCCGCGCGGCTTGCGAGGACCAGAAGGACGCCGATCGCCGTCCGCTTGATCATGTCCGCGGTCCTGACCCTGAGCAGCTTCCCGCTTCTTGTTTTCTTCGACCGCAATCTTGGAATATTCCGATACGCCTTTGCTGATCACTGCGGCGAGTGCGCCCGCAATCATCTTGATGCCGCGAATGGCGTCATCATTGCCCGGGATCGGGTAGTCTACAGGATCGGGATTGGTGTTTGTGTCCACAATGGCAATGACGGGAATATGCAGGCGGTTTGCCTCGGCAATCGCAATGGCCTCCCGGTTGACATCCACCACAAACATCGCGCCGGGCTTGTCATCCATGTTGGCCAGACCGGAAAGATTCTTGCGCAGTTTTTCCAACTCATTACGCAACACCGCGACTTCCTTCTTGGGCATTTTTTCGAAATCGCCATCTTTTTCCATCTTTTCAACCTGGTGCATGTACTTGATCCGCTTGCGGATGGTCAGACTGTTCGTCAAGGTTCCACCAAGCCAGCGGGTACTGACATACGGCTGGCCACAGGAGGTCGCAATCTCCTTGGTCACCTGCTGCGCCTGTTTCTTGGTACCCACGAACAAAATCGGCCGCCCGCGGGCCGCCGTTTCATAAACAAACGCCTTGGCCTTCTCAAGCTGCTCGAGGGTTTTGGTAAGATCAATAATGTGGATTCCATTACGCTTGTCGAAGACAAACGGTTTCATTTTGGGATTCCAACGCTTGGTCTGATGACCGAAATGCAGACCCGCATCCAACAGGTCCTTGACGGTAAGCTCCGCCGTTTCTTGAACAGTATCCATGCTCGCCTCCATGTGTATTAAGTCCCGCTTAAGCAGGACAATCCGCTTTGGCTGTGCCGGAGAGACACAACACTCGCTTCCGTCCGGGAACTTCCCGAACTACTAAGGGCGCAGATAATACGGATTAAAGGGATGGATACAAGTAAATAAATGGAGGGAATGAACAGGGTTATTACCTTGAAGGGAGGTCTTTCATGAGCGATATTACGCCACCGGATGGCGGTGTGGAACAGCGGGAACAGGAGGGGTGGGACATGAAGAATCAAATCAAATTTTGGATAGGTTGGGCTTACCAGATTGTTTTTGGCCTGATGATGGGTTTTCTAGTGGGCTTTCTTGTAGTTATTAAACCCAAAGGGAGCGGCGGGATACTGAGAAACAGTGATACCCTTCCTTTCGTCCTCGGTATGGGGTTGCTATTTGTAACACTGGTCACTCAGTTTTGTTACCGGATGGATCGAGGACGGGAGGGTACCCGTTTTTATGCCAGTTCAGAATTCGCAGAGAATAGCGTGTTGCAGAATATCAAGAATATACTATCCATTCTGATTGGGATTACCGGGGTGGCATTAATGGTAATGTCTTTGTTGAGAACCTATAAAATTATGCCAAGATAATCCCTTGCCTTGCGCAAAGACCGGAAATATCCCTTGGAGATCGGCTTTTCTTGGTCACCCTCTACCGGACGACATGATTTTACGCTGGAACTCGGCAAGGGTTTTAACGACCGTTTCAATTTTATGCGTGGGTGGCAATATGGTGGTGCGGAAATGAAATGTGCCGGGTACCTGGCCGAATCCGGATCCGGGGACGACGCAAATGCCTGTTTCCTCCAATAATCGCATGCAGTATTCGTCATCTGTCATTCCCGGGGGAAGGGTAATCTTCGGGAAGGCATACATCGCGCCGGCAACCGGTTGACAGCTGATGCCAGGCACCTGATTGAGTCCGTCTGCCACCATTTTGGCCCGGGTGCGCAGGGATTCAAAAATGGCCGAGCGTTCACGGGTATAGGAATCATACGAGGCTTGTCCCGGTTGGGGCGGGTTTACCATTAAATACGTGACCACCTGCCCGACGGTATTGGCGCAAAGAGAGACCGACTGCATTTTGGTGATTTCGAAGAGCACCTCATCCGGGAGGTTGCGGCATTCAAAATATCCCCCGCGATGCCCGCACTCGCCCAGGAGCCCTTTTGAACAGGAATAAAAACTGAACAGGGAAACATCCTTGATGCGGTGTTTCTCCAGAATTTTGGCAAATGAAACAAACGAATCCGTGGACCGGTAAATATTGTCCTGGTAAACCTCATCCGCCAGAATAGAGATATGGTGTTTCTGGGCAAATTTGATAACCATTTCGATATTCTGTTCGTCCAGCAGCGATCCAGTGGGATTCCCGGGGTTGATCACACAAATCGCCCGAACCTTGATGCCCGCAGCGCAGGCGTTCTGGTAAGCCTGTTCCAATTGGGCGAGGCTTAATTTCCAACCCGAGTTTTCTTCAAGGTAATAATCAACGCGATGTCCGCCATAGAGGGTAATCGTGGCTGAATAAAGCGGATATTGTGGGATCGGAACCATAATCCCGTCATGATCGGAGGAGATGAGGATTTCGAGGGTTGCCTGGACGCCCTTGCTGGCGCCATCGGTCAGATAAATCGTTTCCGGATCCGCCTTGATGCCGTCCCGTCGTTCAATGAAGTTGGCCACGGCTTCGCGAATAAAGCGCAACCCCTTGCTTTCGGTGTAGGCGCCCAGACCGTGCTGGCTCTTTTGAAAAATGAACCGGGCCGTTTCGATCACGTCGGAAGGAAATAGATCTGTGGCGCGGTCCAATAATTCCGGGTATTCCACCAAGGCCAGAATCTGCCTGACCCATGTCAGCGGCTTCTGGTCGAAAGACTGCGGATTCCCGATGTTACAGTAAATAATTTCGCGTCCCGCACGTTCCAGTTCGGCAGCACGGGCTACAATGGGCCCACGAACAGCATATTGGGTCTCCCGCACCGCTTTACCGAGGTCTTCAAGCCTTACAACCATGACACTTAATCCTTATTCAATCCTTGTTGTGAAGAGGTGCAAGATTGTACATAACCTTCTGATTATCAAGTCATTATTTTTACAGAAAGCAGATCAGTTGACTTTCGCCACCCCGCTCCCTACCCTGCGCCCATTATGTGGTTGATTCTGGCGCTTATATCAGCGGTTTTTCTGGGGCTCTATGACGTCTGTAAAAAAGCGTCCTTGAAAGATAATGCGGTGCTTCCCGTCCTGTTTTGGGCGACGGTTTCAACGGCCCTGCCGTTTGCGATCCTGGCCCTTCTTTCGCAGTGGCTGGGGGCGGATGTGCTTGGGCGGGCGTATGTGCCGGCGGTCGCGTGGCGTGTGCATGGGTTATTGATGATAAAGTCGCTGATCGTGGCTTCGTCCTGGGTTTGTGCCTATTTTGCCTTCAAACATCTTCCCCTCACGCTGGGGGCCCCGATCCGTGCGGCTCAACCCGTTTTAACCTTGATAGGGGCAATGCTTCTCTTTTCGGAACGGTTTTCATTACTGGGTTGGTGCGGGATGTTGACGGCGCTGGGATCCTATTTTGCCCTTTCCGTGGCGGGCCAAAAAGAGGGGGTTCGGTTTGCCCGCAATGGTTGGGTTGGCCTTTTGGTTTTGGGGACCGCATTAGGAGCCGTCAGTTCGTTATATGACAAGTATCTGCTCTGCCGGTATGCGCCCATGGTGGTACAAGCCTACTTCAGTTTCTATTTGGTGGTGATCTTGGGACTGGTATTAGGTCTATTCTGGTGGCCACAGCGTCGGCAGTACACACGCTTTCGGTGGCGCTGGACGATTCCCGCCATCGGCCTGCTGCTGGCGGTGGCGGATTTCTGCTATTTCAATGCCCTGGCCCTGCCGGGCTCGCTTATTGCTATGGTGAGCGTTGTGCGCCGGAGCAACGTGCTGGTCTCATTCAGTCTGGGGGCCCTGCTATTTAAAGAGAAGAATATCCGGCAAAAAGCCCTGGCCCTGACAGGGATAGTGGTGGGGATCATCCTGATTGGCTTGGGATGAGGCTTTTCGCGGGTGGGGGGAATGGGCTAGCGTTGAGGTGAAAGATGGTGTAAGGTGACACCCAAATTTCAATAAATTCGGGAGAGATATGCCAATGAAATGGGTCTGGACAGCAATCATTTTTATCGCCTTTGCCGACATGGCGCAGGCGGCTTCGAATCCCTTTGGAATGTTGGGCGGTCTTTCGCACACTTCGGCGATTCCTGTTGATGTGTCCGCCCCGAGTGTGGATTTTGAACAGGCCGGAAAGAAAATGATCGCTTCCGGCGGAGTGACGGTGGTCAGGGGCGATGAAAAACTGACAGCCACAAAGATCACTTTTGACAAAGTTACCGAGATAGCCGTCGCCACCGGGAATGTGGTTTTTGTTAAGTCCAATCTGGTTTGGCGCGGGGAAACATTTGTTTATAACCTTGCGGATGGCACCTGGTCGACAGGCGGGTTTGATGCTAATTATGCTCCTTTCCGGATGACGGCGGAGTCGGCGACCAAGACCAATGATTACCTCCTTCTGCATCATGCAGTGATGACCACTTGTAGCAACGAGCCGGGTGAGTATCACTACACCATGAATTGCCAGCGGGTACGTGTATATCCCAATGATCATTTTGTGGCCCGTAACATGGTACTGCGCTTTGGCGGAATTCCCGTGTTCTATGTGCCGTATTGGTACAGTTCCCTGAATGATCGTTCCGTCGGGATGTCGGCCCAAGCTGGATACCGGGGACGGATGGGGGCCTATCTTTTGACCTCCACGAAATATTGGATGACCTCCAACCTGCGAGGCATCACGCATGTGGACTATCGCACTGAGCGGGGGCCGGCGGTAGGACAAGAAATCGGATGGGTGGCCGCAGACGATAAGGCAAAAGGCCGTGTGTATGGTTACGTTACGGACGATCAGGGCGTTCAGAAGGATTATAACTCCGGGGCTCGCGGGTCCGTGTTGGATTCCCAGCGATATCGACTAAGTTTTGATCATATGCAGACCTTTGGGGCCAAGGATTATTTTCTATCTGACTTCACCTATCTCAGTGATCAGTATGTGCTGGAAGATTTCTTTGAGAGGGAATATCGCAATGGGTTTCAGCCCCAGAACTATGCCACATATGTTCATCGTGAAGAAAATACCACCATGAGTCTTAGTGCCTATAAACGGTTGAACGATTTTTATGAAGGGGTTGACCGGTTGCCGGAACTGGCGGTCGATGTGCAGCGCAGCGAAATCGGAGATTCCCCATTCTACTATGAAAGCAGGAACTCGGTGGCTTATCTGCAGAAACTGTATCCCAAGGATTCGGGACAAGAGAATTATTCCGCCGGCCGGGCTGATACCAGTCATGAAATCTATTATCCCACCCGGAATTTTGGATTCCTGAATGTGACCCCTCGTACGGGGTATCGGGCAACGTATTACTCGGAGACGGTGAATTGGGGGAGTGTCACCCAAATGGTGGCCATGGTGACGACGAACAGCAGCGGGGGTATCACAAGTGGAACCAAAACGAATATTTCGCAGGTGGCAACGTCCCGGGGGAGCGATTTGCGCTCATTGTTTAACGTGGGTCTTGAAACAACCTTCCGGGCCTTCAAGGTTATGAATAACGACGAGAATATGTTCGGGACCGGGTTGCGGCACGTGGTGGAGCCTTACACAGACTATACTTTTATGCCCGAGCCGAATCTGAGACCAACCAGCTTGCATCAGTTTGATGAAATTGATGCGCTAGACCGCCGGAACGATATCTTGCTCGGGTTGCGCAACCGGCTGCAGACCAAGCGTGATAAGGAGGTGACCGACATCGTGTCGTTGGATGTTTTCACAACGTATAGCTTTGAAGAGGCGAATCAAGATCAACCTTTCTCCGTGGTCGGGATGAAATCTGAATTTAATCTGGCCAAATGGTGTCAGATATATATGGATGGCACGTATGACTCGTATGCCGGAAAAGTGGATACCTTCAATACTGAGGCGCGGTTTAAAAAGGATGACTGGCGCGCGAATATTGACCAGCGTTATCTCGTGGATTCCAGCAGTCTGTTGATTACCGATCTGGCTTGGCTTCCGAACAAACGTTGGGAATTTGGTGTTTATGACCGGTTTGAGTTCCAGACCTCCCGTTTGGAGGAACAGGGAATCTCCATCACCCGGAAATATGATTGCATGTCGGTGGGATGGGGTGGGAGTTATCTTCCTTCGTATATCCAGGCAGACGGGAGCCGGCGGAAGGCGGACTATCGCGTGATGTTCGAGCTGACTTTTCTGGCTTTTCCGAACTTGAAGCTGGGTTCTATGCAGCGAAATTGATGTGTACAGGAGACTGGGATCATGAGGCATGAGGCATTGACGCGGTGGACGGCGGAAAACTCTGCTGATTTGTACGGAATCCGGAATTGGGGTCAGGGGTACTTTGATGTAACGCCCGGGGGGGAAGTGATTGTCCGCCCGAATGGCCCCAAGAGTGCTACCGAGGTGAGTTTGATGCACTTGATCGATGAGTGTCATAGCCGCGGTTTGAATATGCCGGTGCTTCTCCGTTTTTCCAACATTCTGGCCTCCCGCATCAAAGAGATCAATGAGAGCTTCCGCTGGGCTATCTTTGATGCCGCGTATCAAGGGCAGTATCGCGGAGTATTTCCCATCAAGGTGAATCAGCAGGATGAGGTGGTGGGCGATATTACTGAATACGGGCGGGAATATCATCACGGCTTGGAAGCCGGTAGCAAGGCCGAATTGATTGCGGCGCTGGCCTTGATGAAAGATCCCGAAGCCTTCGTGATCTGTAATGGATACAAGGATGAAGAATTTGTGGACCTGGCCCTGCAGGCACTCAAGATGGGGACCCGCACCGTGCTGGTCATTGAGATGCCCAGTGAGTTGGATCTGATCATTGAGCGGGCGGAACGGCTGAAAGTCCGGCCTGTTGTAGGTATCCGCACGAAACTCTCCAGCCGAGCAGGAGGGCATTGGGACTCCTCGGGCGGGGATCGCAGTAAATTCGGATTGGATGCGAGCCAGATTATTGCGGTGGTGGATGTGTTGCGACAGCGCAAGATGTTGGATTGCCTCCAGATGCTTCACTATCATTTAGGAAGTCAGGTGTCCGACATCCGCCGGGTGCGAAATGCCCTGCGTGAAGCGTGCCGGTTTTATGTTGAGCTGGTAAAGGAAGGTGCGGGCATGGGCATCCTGAATATGGGAGGAGGGCTCGCGGTGGACTATGATGGTTCCCACACCAATTTCGCCTGCAGCACCAATTATTCAACCGCCGAATATGCCTCGGTGGTGGTTGAAACGGTGATGAATACGCTGGATGAATGTGGTGTGCCGCATCCGACAATTGTGACTGAATCCGGGCGGGCCACGGCAGCCCATCACTCCGTGCTGATTTTTAACATTCTGGATGTACGCCGGTTTGAGCCGCTCAGCATTCCGGAAAAATTGTCCTCCGATTCCCACGAGATGCTGCAGAATCTGATGGAGGTGTGCCACACCCTGTCTCCCCGCAATATGCAGGAAGCCTATCACGATGCCGTCTATTACCGGGATGAGTTGCGCACCCTGTTTCTCCACGGGAACATCTCGTTGCGTGAGCGTTCGCTGGCGGAGACCATTTTCTGGCATGTGGTGTGTAAAGTGTCGGAAATGACCCGCGGGCGCAAGTACACGCCGGATGAGTTGGAGGGGCTGGACGCGGCCACGGCGGATGTGTATTACGGTAATTTTAGCGTATTTCAGTCCATTCCCGATTTCTGGGCCATCGATCAGTTGTTCCCGATGATGCCGATTCACCGCCTGAATCAGCGCCCGACACGGAAGGCGGTGCTGGCAGATATCACCTGTGACTCAGACGGGAAGGTCGACAAATTCATTGATCTGCACGATGTGAAGCATGTCCTGCAACTGCATGAATGGGATGGGCGCGAATACTACATGGGTATTTTCCTCACCGGCGCGTATCAGGAAACGATAGGGGATATGCATAACCTGCTTGGGAATACGAATGTCCTGCATGTTCGTATCAATGAAAAGGGCCGGATTGAAGAGGCGACGCAGATCAAAGGGGACCGGGTGGATGAAATTCTGGAGTACATGGAATACAGCCCCAACAGTATGGTGGATACCATCAAGGCCCGCGCCGAGAAGGCGGCCAAAAACGGCCTGATCACACACCGGGAAAAGATGGCCTTTGTCAAAGATTACAAGATGGGTATCCGTGGATACACCTACTTCGAACAGTAGAAAAAGGAGGAAATGATGGAACGATATTCTCGTTCAATCGTGGGCTTGAGTTTCGGGCTTATGGTCCTTTTGAGTGGCTGCGTCGGCATTCCAGAAGGAACCCAAAAAAACGCCCATATCGGCCAGCTCCAGCTTCAGGTTAAAGGCGCCGGCCTTGTCAAAGCCGACACAGAAAAAACCTCCTTCCGGGTCAAATGCAAGGGGTGTGGCTCTGAGACGGGGGATATTGTGATCGATACCCCGTCGGTGGGAATCCCTTATATGATGAATTTTGTCTGTCCCAAGTGTCTGCACCAACAGCGCATCATCATTGATGCCTCAGGTCTGTAGGGTGGCGTTAATCCATTCGCTTTCTGAAGTTGAGGGAGGCGATCGTCAGGATGGCGCTTCCCCAGAGTAAGAGGACGAGGGCGGGGTGCCAGAGTTCATTCCATCCGGTTCCTTTCAGAAAAATTCCCCGGACAATTTCCAGATAATACTTGAGCGGAATTATGGCCGCCAGAGCTTGAATGGCGGCGGGCATGTTTTCAACAGGGAAGATAAAGCCCGACAACAAAATAAAAGGCATCATGACAAAAAAAGCCGCGACCATCATGGCTTGTTGCTGGGTTTTGACGAGCGTGGAAACCAGCAGCCCCATTCCCAGCGTGGTTAGCAGGAACAATCCCGAAAACGCATAAAGCAAAAGCACCTGGCCCCGCAGGGGAATTCCGAAGACCCCGCGAATCACCCCAAGGGCAAGCGTAACTTCAATCAGGCCAATGAAGACGAAGGGAAGAAGTTTTCCAATCATCAGCTCAATGGGGCGCAGGGGGGTGACGATCAACTGTTCCATAGTGCCGTCTTCCCGTTCTTTGACCAGCGCCATACTGGTGACCAGCATGGTGGTGACGAGGAGTAAAACCCCCATGAGGGCGGGCACCATGTAATAGCGCGAGAGCAAATGGGGATTGTACCAGGCCCGGGTTTCGGCCTCGATCAATGGCAACGTGATCCCTTGCCGGCCCAGATTTGCCATGGCCAGCCGGATATTCATGGTGGAATACTGGCGTGTGGCTTTCTGGAGCATATTTAATCCATTGACCCCGAAATTACTGTCCGATCCGTCCACTAGAACTTGAACGGTCGCCGGGTGATCAGCCAGAAGATGTTTGCCGAAATCAGGCGGGATCGTGAGAATCAGGCTGGACGTACCGGATACCAGAAGTTTCCCGTCAGCCTGTTCAGGACCATCAGCAGACGTGATTTTGAAATATCCGGAGGCCCCTAATGACTGGATATAGTCCCGGCTGTGATAGGAGCGATCGTTGTCTCGCACGGTGATTTGAATATCACGGATATCCGTGTTGGCAGCGAACCCCATAATCAGCAGTTGAAACAATGGGGCCACAATAAGGATGCCCAGCAGACTGCGATCACGTTTGATTTGAGCGAGTTCCTTGACCAGAAGAATGCGGATGCGATAAAGGGCGGCCAGGGTGTTCATTTCGTCACCTCAGATCAAAACCACTTCGTTTGCTCACGTTCTTTACGCGAGAGCTCATCCAGCAGGGCACGGGCGCGGGCATCAATGATCGTGGACCGTTCAGGTGTTTTCAAAATGAGAGACAGGCTTTCATGGGCTTCTCTCGTTTTTCCCGTCCGGAGTTGCGCCTCAGCGGCATTCAGGTAGACTTCCAGCCAGGCGTAGTCCCCTTTCTTTACAAGGGTAAGGGCCTTTTGCATGTGTTTCTCGGCTTCGATCAGATTCCCGGACCGCATATAAACCAGGGCAGCGGTGTCATGAATGGCAAAATCATCCTTCTTTTCGTCAAGCAGTGAGGGTAGTAAAGTCAGGGCTTCGGCGATATACATCGGATCCTGAGCCAGGGTGAAGATGAGATTATTCAAAACGTTCAGATCGCTGGGATATCGCGTATGGGCTAACTTGAGGATCTTGATGGCACGGGGGATATTTCCTTCACGTCGTGCCGATTCCGCCGCCAAAAGGTAGGTTCGTGGCAACGCCTGCTTTTGTCCCACTTCCCGGGCAAGGGCATCTTCCAGCACTCCCAGGGCGCGATCCGTTTGCCCTTTTTGGAAATAGACTTCCCCCAGGCGCTCCGCCCAGATGCTTTCCTCCGGATATTTGGAGGTCAACCCTTCGAGGGCCTGGATGATGTCGGGATCCGTTTTGCCAGACCGGATTTTGAGCCCGATGATGATTTTGTAAAAAGGCCAGGGTTCAATGGCATGTTCTGTACCGGCCCGGGCACACGTCAGTGCCCAGGCGGTATCTTTTATCTTCAGGGCAGTGGTCACCCCCAGCACATCCGCGGGAAGTAATCCCTGCCCGTCTTTGATGGCGGCTTGGGCGGCGATGCTGGCGGCATTGGTAAAATTGCAACGGAGAAAGAATTCCCCCGCCCGCACGAGGGTTCCCGGAGGGTAGAGGTGGTTTGTGACCGCTTTTTGAATCTCGCCGGCAGCCCAATCGGCGTTGCCCCCGGCGCGCATTTCCGCCACCAGATGAGCGAGCCATAATTCCCCATCCAAGGGTTGGGCGGTATGGGCTTTGGCTGTGGTTTGTGCGTCTTTCCGGAGCAACACATGCAGCCGGTTGAGGAGGCCGGAAGCGGGTTGGAATTGAAGCGCTTGGGTGATGGTGTTCAGCGCCTCATTGGTACGATCCTGTCGGATTAACAGAAGCGTCAGCTCCCCTAATGCCAATCCTTTTTCGCGGGCATTGCGTCCGATGCTTGTCCACTGATCCAGATCCGAGGTTTTCCCTTGGCCCTTTGCTGAATACCATGATGCTTTGGTCGCTTGCAATGCCTTCAGGAAAGGGGATTGCCGGGGCTTTAACGCCTTGCGTTCCAGCGCATAGTCTTCGTCATCAAGTTTTCCGCCGCGCCACTCCATCGCCCATTCGGCAGGGGGGAGCATTTCCGTTTGTTTTTTGGGAATGGCAATGTCGTGGAGATTTTCCACAAGGAGCAGCTTTTGACCCTCCTCTATGCGTCCGGTGGCGAGAAGCAACTTGGCCCGCAAGGAGGGATCCGGTGCGTGCTTCATGTTGTTCACCACAAAGAGCGCTTCTTCGCTGAAGCCGAAGAAACTCCACATCCCTGCCATGGCCAGCGACCACTCTTCCGATTCGGGATAATCGTGACGGGCCTCATCCATGCATTCCATGGCGTAGGAACCGAGATCGAGCGCCATGGCGGCATTGGCGAGATCCAGCCAGACGGTTAAAGGGGGGTGAGACTCTGTACGAATATATTCCGAAAGCATTTCGTAGCACATTTCCCAATCCCCCTGTGCCTTGTACAATTCGGCGTGTGCCGCCAGATAGAGGGCATGCTGCTGGCCGGACTGGCGCTCGAATAAATTCAGTTTCTCATGCGCTTCTTCCCATCGCCCCAGTTCGCCCAACACCCGGCCCCAAAGCAATTTGAGTCGCGTATCGAGGGCCTTTTTAGCCTCCATTTTTTGAAGCGCTTCCAGGCAGAGCTTAAGCTGGTGTTCATAACCTTCCCGTGAGATGAGTCCGCCCAGCTCATTCGCCATCGGAATTCGTTTCCAAAGTTCCCGCCACGGGGATTGACCGGATGCGATCTGGAAGAAAGGCTTGGCATCAACCATCTTTTCCCCAAAGCCGCCCACACCGAGTGTTTCGTGGCGGAATTGAAACCATTTCCGGCCATATTCAGCGGGCGCAATCAGTAGCATGGGATCGTCCGGGGCAATCGTAGCCAGGCGGACAAAGGCCAGCCAACCGATATCCGGGCGACCGGTCGAAAAAGCGCCATCCATGGCCAATGTCAGGTCAGGCGCTTTAATTGTTTGGAGGTTAGCCATGAAAAGGGATTCGAACAAGTGCTGCCATTCCGCATCCTGCCGGTCGCGCATGATCCGGATGACCGGGTTCAAAAAGACCGGGTCAAGTTCCCGGGACTTCATGGCACGGCGCAATACCTCGGCGGCTTTGGTTGTGTCGCCAATCCGGAGTCTGGCTTCCACAGCAATCAGGCCTTGAAGGGCAGTGGCGTAAGGGAGGTCCGAATCTGCGAGGCGGATGGAGTCCCATAAATCCCGGCCCGCCATATAGGGAAATAGTCCGCGGATGCGCTCCTGGGTGCCGACGCCTCTGGCGGCCAGCACGACGTTGCTTCCCACCTCTGCGGGTTTATCCAGGACGGAATAAAATTCCGCCAGAACCAGCGCCACTCCGGGCAGTTGACGTGACTCAGGGGGAAACCGGGAGATGGTTTCGGCGACTTCTTTGATCCGTTTGAGTTCCAGCAGGGCGCGGGCTTCAAACACGCGCTCTTCGATGGACCGGGCGTTGACGGGTTTACGCTGGATAAGGCGCAACGCTTCCTCGAATTTCCCCCTGCCAATTTTAATTTTGGCGAGATCCAGCAGCAGGTCATCATCCCCTGGTGTCAAGATTAGTGCCGCCTGAATCGCCCTCTGGGCGTTTTCCAGATCAGAATTGGACAACGCCTGGGCAACGCCGCGGATCATTTCAGCCCTGTGATCCGCTCTCAACCGATAGTGGAACGTGAGAAAGATGAGTCCGATGACGAGGATGGCCGTGATATGTTTCCACCAGGCGAAGACAAAGCGCCAGAAGACGGGCCAGCGCCTTATTTTCTCCTCCTTTTCGCCGATTTCATCGTCTATAACCTTAAGCGTGGCCTGATGTTCGCGGAACTTAAGCCACTGACGAAGCAACACGGCATCCAGATGGATGAGGCCAACGGCCAAAAGCAGGAAGATCCCCATGGTGTCATGCAGGGCTTGTTCATTCCAGCCCGGCGGTTTGTCTTTTCCAAACCAGACCATGCCGGAAATGCGAATGACGTTCAGAATCAAAACCTGAACCAGGCCGATGCCCAGGAGTACGGCCAGAGCCCACTTGCCAAACCGCATCAAAAGGCCGACGCCCAGCCCGCAGAAGAGAACGGTGATGGCCGTCTTCATGCCGCTACAGGCTTCCGGCACCCCAAACACGCGTGTGCCGACCCGTAACACCATGTCATCGCCCCAAACCCTGACATTCAAAGATTGCAACAGTCCTTCGCTGAACTTGACTGACAAGGACTGCATTGCCAGTTGGAAGGGACCAAAGATCTGACTGGGCAGGGGATGGATCCAATAGATGAGGAACAGGGCGAAAACAAGGTCTTTCCCGTAGCGTCTTGGCAAGGCCCAGGCCAGGGCGGCATATAAAATCAGCAGCATCCCCAGCCACTCGATTTGATGGATGGGAATAATCATCCCCAGAATAGCCATCAGCGTTCCACCTGCTCCGATGAGGCCCAGGCCCCAGCCTGGCAGTTTATAGCCTTCATGCTCCAGCTTGGGCCTGAAGATCAGGATGAGGGCAAAGAGGGATCCGAGAAAAAAAGAAAGGACACCGTTTTGTCCGGCGGCGAGCCGCGACAGGTTGGCCCAAATCCAGGCGGCGATTAAGATAAAGACCCCGAAAAGAACCAGCCGATGGGGTGCGGGCATAGATTTCTTAGAAGTCATAGTAATATCCCAGCGTCATGCCAATGGTGTCGCGAGTGCCCGCCAGAAGGGGGTTTGTACTGATTCGTTCCAGGTGTTCCGCGTAAGTATAGAGTTTCAAGCGATCCGTAAGCGTTTGAATCAATCCCACCGTGGTGGCCCAGGTGTCATAATCATTACTCAAAAACAGGCTTCCCGCCTCGAGGGAACCCGCTGCAGGTGTATTATTCATTCTCATGACATAGGCCGTGGCCATGGTTAGCATCAAGCGGGGTGCCAGGGGGCGCGAAGCTGAAAGCTGATTAGCCCAGTCTGAATAGCTGGTGGCGTTTGCCAGTTTTGGGGTGACGGCTTCATAGGCAGAGGAAAATCCGATGGTCCAGGTTTCGGCATCCGTCCACTGGATGTTGTAGCGCACGGCGTCCGTGATTTCATAGCCGGCCTCGAACCCGGCGCGCTGGGAACGCGAATAGGCAATGCCGTGACTTAAGTTATCGGTCAGCCGGGTTTGAAGCCCGATCCCGCCAATGATCGAATCGGACGAGCCGTTGGTCTCGTATGCGGAGCGGCCCGATGAGGCCAGAGAGGCAAGGCTGTATCCCAGCGAGAGGTTCAGGGTGGTGTCTTCCGTAAGGTCGGAATTCAGATAACCCAGATAATCCTGTTGAAATTGTGAACCGCGCTGATTGAGATAATCCCGCCAGAAATAATCCGCGCGACCGCCCACCGTTGTCAGGGGGCTGATGCGCTGGCGATAATCCAGCATCTGGTGATAGATCACGCTCCGTGAGATATCGTAACTGTTTCCCTGCGGGACGGTGTCCGTACGGCTGGCGGTATAGCCGAGGCTTTTATCCGGCGCCATCTGCCAGTCCATATCGATTCCCAGCAGGTTTTGGAAGACCGGGTAACGCTGTCCGCTCAAGTAATCCGAATAACCGCGGGCGTCCACGTAGTCTACCCGGTATGAGGGGCGGTCATAAATGCGGCCCCGGACATAGGGGGTGAGTTCAAAGTCGGCGGATAAATTGGCTGAAAAACCGGAGCTTTCCTTGCCTGTGTAAGCTTGGGCATTACGCCCGTTGAATGAGCCCATCCAGGCGTCCTTGGTGGCTCCAAAGGTGAATGAACCCATGGTGGCATAAAAGCCCGGATCGATAATCTCCACATCGAAGGTATTATCCTCAGTGCCGTTGGGGAAGGCGCGATACGTTATGGCGAAGGAAAGATCGACCGCGAGGTATTTGCTGATGATGAGGTAATTCCGGGCGGTCAACTGGGAGACGAGCGGGAATTCAAGCCCGTCCTTTTTCACCTGGCCATAGCGGGAAGGTTGTCCGGCCGTAGTGGTGTCTCCGGCGGCGTGGCCGCTGTAAAGATAATCCATGCCGGCCCCGCTGCTGCGCATGTAACGGACTCCAGCCGATTGGAAGAACGCGAGGTCGGAAAAAAAGGGGCCCACCCGGATATTGGCATTGTCAGGAACGGACTCAAGGCCATAGGAATCAAATCGCGCTGTTTGGGCCTGGACCGTCAATAGATCAAGAAAGAGAATGGCCAGTGAAATCAAACCCCATCGCCGTATAGTAATCATGATTAAGGTCCCCATTTCATTGAGGCATATTTGTACGACCGTGTGCCTCCGGAGGCAAGGAAAATACCCGCCCGGACATTCTGTCGTGAGCTCGGACATTTTGTCTGCCTAGAGATACTCAAGACCGTCTTGTATGGCTGATTTAAGATATAAAAAACCTGAATTCATCCTCCTGAGTCCCGTTTTCTGCCTTGAAGGCCTCATTGGCACACCCCTTGCTAAGTAAAAGCCACATGTTGAACCGGAGGAAAAGATGACGGAAACAATGGAAAAACCGCGAACGACGCGACTCCTGATGGTGGTCGTTGGGTTGTTGTCGGTCATCATCTTGCTTCAGCTGGGGTTGATTTTGCAGCGCCACCTGAATCGGCCGTCAGCCTCCCGGTCTGTGTCGGATGTCCATTCTATCTGGAACCAGGGGGATACCATTGAGTCCATGCACACCGACATCAATCGTCTCTTTGAACAGGCTTTTCGTAAATCATTCTCCGTTCCTCAACCGCCTGCCGCCATGTCGAATGCCCCCTTCGCTGGCGGCAGCGCGGTTTCTTTTGAAGATCCGTTTGTGCATATGCGGCGGATGCAGAGGCAGATTGACGCCATGTTTGCGCAGGCTTTGGATGAGCGGATTCCCCGCAGTGCCGGTTTTGATGAAGGGTGGGCACGGCTCCAGGTCACGCCCGGCTTTAACATCCGGGAAAATGACTCTGCGTATGAGGTTTTGATTCGGTTGCCCGGTGTCGATAAATCAGGCATTCAAATTACCTTACACGGGGCCGTTCTGAGTATTGTGGCGGAGCAGGAATATCAGCAAAGAACAGAAAATGCCGGGGATGCGTCCCGGCAAATTCACCACACGAGCCAGCACTATGAGCGCCACCTGCGGTTGCCGGGCGCCACCTCCGATCAAGGCAAAATCAAGGCCGCGTTCACCAATGATCTATTAACGATTACGATTCCCAAAGAAGCGCCGCCCAATCCGGCGGCGCAAGCGGTCCAGATATATTGACTTACGGTTTCACAGATATGTTAAAAGATAAACCTAAACCGACAGATGAAAAGAAAAAGGACGAGCATAAGGAGTAGGACGGAAATCCCGTTTTAACTGGAGAGACAACATGAGCACTGATATTGCCGCCACGACAAATATGATTAATGAGCAAAAAGCCATCATTGATTCCGTCCGACAGGAGGTTAATAAAATCCTTGTCGGGCAGGAGCGACTGCTGGACCGGATGCTGATCGCCCTGATTTCCAACGGCCATCTTCTGATTGAAGGGGTGCCTGGTCTGGCCAAGACCACCGCGATCAAGACCATGGCCCAGGCCCTGGGACTGAAGTTTCAACGGATCAGCTTCACGCCGGATTTGCTGCCTGCGGATGTGATTGGAACCATGGTGTTCAACCCGCGTGAAGGCACCTTTACGCCGCGGCTGGGGCCGATCTTCACCAATCTTCTGCTGGCGGATGAAATCAACCGGGCCCCGGCGAAAGTCCAGTCGGCTCTCTTGGAGGCCATGCAGGAACATCAGGTGACCATCGGGGACAAGACCTATCCCTTACCCGAACCGTTTATGGTGATGGCCACCCAGAATCCCTTGGAACAGGAAGGAACCTATCCCCTGCCTGAAGCCCAGATTGACCGGTTTATGCTCAAGTGTCGCGTGGATTATCCGTCCAAGGATGATGAGCGGCGTATTATGAACCGCTTCACCCGCAAGTCGGATATCAAGATCAATACCATGATGTCGGGACAGCAGATCCTGGATATCCGCAATATTCTGGATCAGGTTTACTGTGACGAGAAGGTGGCGGATTATATCCTGGATATCGTCTTTGCCACGCGTAAGCCGGCGGACTACAAGCTCGATATCGGGCATCATATTCAATATGGCGGTTCGCCCCGCGCCAGCTTGTTTATGAACATTGCGTCCCGGGCGAACGCCCTGTTGCACGGCCGCGCCTATGCCACCCCCCAGGATGTGAAGGAAATCGCCTACGATGTCCTGCGCCATCGGTTGATCCTGACGTATGAAGCCGAGGCCGAGAGTTTGAAGAGCGAGGACATCATTGCCAAAATCCTGAATGAAATCCCGGTGCCATAACCATAATCTGGAATCTCAGCTCTGAATTTGAGATCAAAAACATGGCCATCAACGTCAAAGAATTGATGAAGCAGGTCGGGAAGATCCGACTGGTCACCAACCGGCTTGTCGATGAACACCTCTCCGGTGAATACCATTCCGTATTCAAGGGGCAGGGCATTGAATTTGACGAGGTTCGCGAGTATGTGCCCGGGGATGACATCCGGTCGATTGATTGGAATGTCACCGCCCGGATGGGGGTTCCCTTCATCAAGCGCTACTGCGAAGAGCGCGAGTTGACAGTCATGTTTCTGGTGGATGTCTCGGGGTCCCAGTCGTTTGGCTCCGGCCAGCGCGCCAAGGCGGAATTGGCGGCCGAGGTAACCTGTCTCTTCGCCTTGTCCGCCATTAAAAATCAGGACAAGGTCGGGCTGATCCTGTTTAGCGACCGGATCGAGGCCTCCATTCCCCCGCGCAAAGGCCGGACGGCGGTGATGCGGTTGGTGCGGGAAGTCCTGGCCGCCGAGGAAACCCGGCGGGGGACCAATCTGGCGGGAGCGCTCCGGTTCCTGAATCAGGTCCAAAAGCGGCGCACGGTGGTGTTTATCATTTCGGACTTTATGGACAGTGGCTTTGAACACGAGTTGCGCGTCACCGGACGACGGCATGATGTGGTATGCGTTAATATTGCCGATCCGCGTGAGATGGAATTACCGGATGTCGGGCTGGTTGAAATTCAGGATCCGGAAACCGGGGAGCTTGAATTACTGGATACCTCCTCTCCTGCTCTTCGCAAGGCATTCCGTGAAAAAGCCGCACAGGAGGAGGAGAGTCTCAGGAGGATGTTCCGTAAAAACAAGATTGATGCGCTGCACCTTTCCACGGAGCGGCCTTTTATTGATGACATTCACAAGTTGTTCCGGCAGCGGCAAATCAGGGCGGCACGGGGATGAATATGAATCGATGGGGTTATATCTTTTTCTGTGTGATGATCAGCCTGCTGGCTATGACGAGCCGATCGGGGGCCGCTGACACTCCGGTTGGACAGCCGCTGGTTTCCGATACTTCGCTGGGGCCGGTGTCGGTTTCAATGTCGTTTGATCCACCCGTGGTACGGCTTGATCGCGATGTTCTTTTGGTCATCCGCATGACTTCCCCCACCAATGTGGTTGTGAAACTGCCCGGCATGGATACCCGTGTGAATGGGTTTGCGGTGTCGGGCAACTATGACGAGCCGCCCAAAGTTTCAGACGGTAGATCCGTGCGGACCCGTCACATCCGGCTTACGCCCCGGATTTCCAATGAATACCGGATTGCCCCCATGGCCGTTACCTGGAAAGATCCGGCGACCGGGGCGGCACAGTGGTTTCCCACAAAACCCGTGATAATGCCTTCTGAAGCGCTTCAGAAGGAAGCCCCGGGTAAGGATATCGCCGCTGCCTGCGGGCCGGTATGGATTTATCCCGGATTGAAGGGGATTTTGGGATATACGCTCGCGGCGCTGGGCCTGGTGGCGCTGGGCTATCTGGGCTGGCGGTTGTTCCGGAAAATCCGCCGTGAGGTTCAACTTCGCCGGATGTCGCCACGGGAACGGGCGCTGTTCGAGTTGGCCGAATTGCTGGCGCGAGACCTGGTCGGTCATCACCGGGTCAAGGAGTTCTATTTCGAATTGACGATGATTGTGAGGGCCTACATTGAGCGGGCGCATGCCATTCGGGCGCCGGAGCAAACAACGGAGGAGTTTCTGGCTGCTGTCAGTGTGGACAACCGATTTTCCCGGGATGTCGTAAAACGTCTGCGGGAGTTCATGCAGGCGGCTGATCTGGTGAAATATGCGGGCATTCAGCCGGATCCGGTTTCCGTGGAAGCCGCCACCTCTACTGCAAAGAATTACATCGAAACCGACGCTGAAATCTCAAATCTCAAATCTCAAATGTAGCCATGCAACTCGGCAGTCCATATTACCTCTTGTTATTTCTGGCGCTTGCGGCGGCAGGCTGGTTTGTCATGCGGCAGCGGGTACGCCCGGCGTTACTCTTCTCGGCATTCCAGCGGTTGCCTGCCAACCGGGCGACCTGGCGGACCAGGATCCAGCCGATTGCCCCCCTGCTGATGATGGCGGGGCTGGCGCTCCTGATTATTGCTTTGGCCCGGCCCCAGACCATTTTCTCGCGCTCCATACGGAAGTCGGACGCCATAGCCGTCCAGATGGTGGTGGATTGTTCCGGCTCCATGCAGGCGCTGGACTTTGCCACGCCCGACAAGCAGCGAACCCGTCTGGATGTCGTCAAGGACACCTTTGCAAAATTTGTGCAGCAACGGCCCGGCGATCTGATCGGGTTGGTCACCTTTGGCGGGTTTGCCTCCAGCCGGGTGCCGCTGACCCTGGACCATGCGGCCCTGTTGCATAGCCTGCAGGGGGTTGATATTGCCCGTGAACAGTTCAATAAGGAAGGGCAACTGCTGAATCAGGAGGAAATGCTGACCGCCATTGGTGATGCGTTGATGACGGGATGTGCCCGACTGGACGAGGCCGGCGTTAAATCGAGAATCATGGTCTTGCTGTCGGATGGCGAATCCAATACCGGCCTGATCAAGCCCGAAGAGGCTGCCAAGGCCGCCAAAACCATGGGAATCAAAATCTACACCATCGGCGTGGGAACCACCGGTCGGGCGCCTTTCCTGGGCCGCGATATGTTCGGGCGTCAGGCGATCGGATATGCCGAGGTCAGGCTGGATGAAGAGCAACTCCGCTCGATTGCCACGACGACCGGCGGCAAATATTTCAATGTTACAGATGCCAAGGGGCTGGAGCAGACGATGGCCGCCATCAGCAAACTGGAGAAAACCACGATAAATACGGAGCTTTACAATAAATATGATGAACATTTCCCCGTCTTTCTGATCCCCGGCCTTATTTTGCTGGTGATCGGGGCGGTGACGAACGCCTGGTTGGGTAAGAACATTTTATGAACCTGCAATTCCAATATCCCTGGGTACTCTTTCTGATCTGGATCGTTCCGGTCATTGGCATGCTTTGGCATTTTTTGGCCCAGCGGCGAACTGCGGGTCAGTCGCTGGTCTCTTCCGCAATGGCCGTGAAGCTGGCGCCTGCTCCCGCCTCCATCCGGCGCCTCTGGCAACTTTCACTTTTTATGGCGGGTCTGGTTCTCGCGCTGATTGCCGCCGCAAGACCGCAATGGGGGATGCATGAGGAAACCGTGTATCAGCGCGGACGGGATTTGATCGTCGCCCTCGATGTCTCCCGCTCCATGCTGGCCCGGGACGTTCATCCCAGCCGGCTGGGGCGGGCAAAGGTGGATCTGCTGGATCTGGTCAAGGAACTACACGGGGACCGGGTCGGGCTGCTGGCTTTTCGGGGCCGATCTGTTTTACTTTGCCCCCTGACAACGGACTACGGGTTTATGGCGCAGACCTTGGAAGGCGTCGATGTGGATTCGGCGCCGGCAGGAGAGACCGACATTGGCAGCGCAATCCTGGAGGCGCTGCAAAACTTCGAGGATGAGGAAGGGTCGCACAAGGCCATTATTCTGGTCACGGATGGAGACGACTTGGCGGGCAAGGCGATGGAGGCTGTGGCCAAGGCCAAGGAAAAGGGTGTGGCGGTGTTTACGGTGGGCTTCGGAAGTAGTGACGGGGCGCCGGTTCCGTCGGCATCCGACAAAAAGCGCGCCATGAGTTATCAGGGTCAGGAAGTGATGTCCAAGTTGAATAATTCCCTGCTTCGCGATATCGCGGAGACCACGGGGGGCGCCTATGTCCCGGTGGGCTTGGCCAACGTCAAGCTGGGGGATCTCTATCGGAATCATCTGAGCCGGATTTCAGCAAGGGATCTGGAGGAATCCACCCAGCGGCGATATGTTGAGCGGTATCAGATATTTTTGTTCCCGGCGGTGTTGCTATTTCTTGCCGTTGCCTTCCTGAGTCGGGGACGGATTGCTACGAGGAAGGCTTCTCGCAGGGCCGCCGCTGGCGGCGTGCCGCCAGGGATTGAAAAGGAGAATGGGAAAGGCGGCGCGCCGCAAGCGGTGGCCCTACATGAGGGGCAACCTCCGCCTTTGCCAGTCGTGGGAATGGCGCTCATGTTATGGGTAATGGCCAGTCAGGCGCTTTATGCCGAAACCAATTCCGAGGTGTCGCTGCCGCTGCCAGCCACCAATCTGGTGACGAAGATTCCGGGAGGCCGGGAAGGGGCGCGGGTGGCGCAACGGCTTTATCTGGCTGGTAAATATGAGGGGGCGGCGGAAGCCTATCAGGTGGCCGCCAAGACCGCCGCCAAAGCCAATCGCGAAGATTATCTCTTTAATGCCGGATGCGCCTTGCTCAAGGCCGGGAAAACCGATGAGGCCGGGGATCTCTTTCGAAGTCTTACCGGCGGGGAAAGTGACTTGAGCGCCAATGCCGCCTATAATTTGGGGTGTTCGCTTTTTGCAACCGGTTCCGCGCCGCTGACGGAAAATGCAGCCACGCCGCCCGATCCCGCAGTGGCGGAACATCGCGTGCAGGCGCTGAAGCAGGCGGGGACCGCCTTCCAGAAAGCGCTGCAACAGAAACCTGACAATGCCGACAGCCGCAAAAATCTTGCGGTGGTGGCAGCCATGACGGGTGGCGTTGAGGAACAGGCCAAAATCATCCGCCTCATGGCGGAGCATGGGCAGTCCCAACCCGGTGCGCTCGCGGACCTGATGCTTCTCCAGCAGCGGAAACTGATCCAGGATATCCCTGCGGCCTTTTCGAATACCACGCCCGCCTTGATTGATTCCCTCGAGTCTCTGGCGGGTGACCAGGACCGGACGGCGGACCTGATGATTCCGCTAAAGGGGAAACTCCTTCAGGCGATGTCCCAATCGGCCGCCAATAATACCAATGCGCCCCAGCAGATGGCGCAGATTAATGCCTTTGCGGAATCCATCCGGGACAATATGTTCGGGGTCGCCACTGCGCTTCGGAATTTGGATCGGGCGGCCTATTCGCCTGCCCTCAAGGCGGAGGCAGCCGTTTATACGTTGTGGAAAGGCCTGGCCGGCTATCAACAACTTCTGCGTGAGGATATCCAGCGGGAGACCAATGCCATTTCCTTGACGGCGCTGGCATCGGACGAACTCAAACAGGATATTACCGCGCAGCAGAAGGAGGCGCTGGACTTGACCGGGCTATTTAAGCAGCGATTCGAAAAGGAGGTGCCGCCGGAAGGAATCAGTCGCCCGGTTCAACAGGCCTCCACCAACGGCGCTGCAGGGGGAACCAATGCGATGGAGCAGGTATTATCCGCTGCAGATCGAAAGAAGATCGTGGATCTGGCCGGTCAGGCGGTCACGGTGCAAACCTCGGCAGAACGTGCCCTCAGCACCTCTTTGCCTGAGAGTCTGACGCATCAGCGGAAAGCCTATGCCCTCCTCAAGGAGATTGAGGCGCTCCTGCCCAAGGATAAAAAGCCGCAGGACAATCCACAACAGGATCAGAAACAGGATCAGCAAAAACAGGACCCGTCGCAACCGCAGGATCAGAAACCGGACCAGCAGAAGCAACAGAAACCTCAGCCCAAGCCGGAGGACAAGAAGGATCAGATGTCGCCGGAGGAGTTGAAACGTCTTTTAGACAAAGCCAAACAGCGCGAGAAGGAGCACGAGCAGGAAAAACGGGAACGTGATTCCTATATCCCGCTGTCCCCTACCGAAAGAGACTGGTAAGGAGAATGACCACATTAAAGGAAAGAACCTGGGGTTCATGTATATTTGTGGTTGTGCTGTTATCACTGGTGGCGTCTTCCTTTGCGGCCACGCCTTCTCTTACGGTTACTGCCAACCGGGATCGGATCTATCTGGGTGAATCGGTATTGTTGGAGGTTAAGGTCGATGGGGCTGATAATCCCGATGCGCCGGATCTCTCCGCCATCAGGAACTGTACCGCTGAATTATTGGGAAGCCAGTCCGCCAGTCATTATTCGGTGGTAATTGTGAATGGCCAGATGCGGCGTGAAGGTTTCTCCGGGCGCATCTTTACCTATAAACTAACCCCCTTGGCGGAGGGATCTTTGATCGCCGGGCCTGTCAAGGCCAGAGCGGGCGGGGCCACGATTTCAGGGACAGGGCCGATTATCACTGTCACGGGTGTGACCCGGCAGGATATCGTAGTGGCGGCCGTGACGGCTTCGCGGGCCACCGTATTGGTGGATGAGCCTTTCGATATTCAGGTGACCTTGCGAATCAAGGCGTTGCCGCCCCCCTATCAGGATACGGAGCCCATGTTTCCTGCCGATGCCCCCCATGTGGAAGCCGCTTTTCTCAATGGACAGGAGATCGATGGCCTGAAGGGACCGGATTTTCAAAAACTGCTGAATGCCCATCTCATCAGTCCGAATCAACCGGGGTTTACCCTGAACAGCTATACCACTCAGGCCGATCCTTTTGATTTTGGGCAGATGTTCAACGCGCAGGGGCGTCCTGCCCGTTTCAAATTCGATAGCAGGAAGGGGGTGCAGGAAGGGCGTCTCTATTGGGAATACACTCTCACGGTTCCCTATACTCCTCTGACAGAAGGTGCCTATACGTTGGGTCCGCTTCTTTTCAAAGGGTCCGTTCCGATCGAGGTCAAGGCCGATGGAACGGCAAATGGTCAGCCCATCTTTGCGGTGGGGCCCGCCGCCACGGTGCGAGTGATTCCGCCCCCGGAGGAAAACCGGCCGGATTCCTATATTGGTGCGATTGGCAGTAATCTCGCGGTCGAGGCGTCGCTGGATGCCCAGACCTGCAATATCGGAGATCCTCTTAAGCTGACGCTGAGCCTTTCCGGCGCCATCCAGATGCGGAATATTTTTCCGCCAAAACTGACACTCCAACCTGCGCTCCTCTCGCGATTCGAGATTTATGATGATTCCGTCCAGACCAGCAAACAAAATGATCAGTGCCAGTATGTCTACACTCTGCGTCCGCGCCAGGCGGGATCGTTTGAGCTACCTCCGGTGGAAGTCTCGTATTATGATGTTACCCGGCGAGAGTATAAGACGATCCAGTCATTGCCCATTCCCTTGAAGGTCCGGCAGGCGACGGAAATTACAGCGTCACAGATTATCGGTGGGTCCACGAATAGCGGGCCCCGTCTTCATCATGAACTGGAACTCGCCATGCGGCCCGCCGGCATTCGCATGGGAATGGCTGGTGCGGAACCGGCTTTACTGATGGGTGATCCCCGCCGGGTGATCCTTTATGCCGGTATCGGGCCTGCCGTTTTTCTCATGTGCCTTATAGGCGTTTGGGTCGGCCGGCAGGGGCCGGCGTTTAAACGTGCCCAGCGACAGCGACAAGCCTTTGTGCGAGCCGAGCGGGCGCTTGCGATACGACGGGACAAGGATGAGGCGGGAATCGGGCACAGCGCCGTTTGCAGCGTTCTGCGGCAATATATTGCCGATCGTTTTAATGTGCAGGCCGAGGCCCTGACGCCGGCTGAAGCCGAATCCTTTCTGGTAAAACAGGGCATCCCCTATGATTTGGCAAAACGGTTTTCAGGAATGATGCAGCGTCACTTCGATGCCGCCTTTGGCTCGAACGGGGTTGGGGTGGATGCCAGTGAGGTCGTGGCGATGCTGGGAGCAGTGGAACACTATCGGAATGATCGACCGCGTTTCAGTCAGACAAAAACGGCGCTGCTGGTTTTGATGACAGGGCTTTGCACGGGTCAGGTTTTTGCCTCCACTTCTGCGGAGCGAAAGTTTATCTGGACCGAAGCGCTTACCGGGTTGAGTTCTGCCCAGACCCCCGGGGATTTTAAAGCGGTGGCGGAAACCTGTCAGAAACTGGTGGATCTGGGTGTGCGTAATGCCGATCTGTTTTACAATCAGGGGACAGCCCTGTTATTGGCGGAAAAGCCGGCCGATGCGGCAGCCGTTCTGTTGCGCGCCGAGCGGTATGGTGGGAGTCGCGGGGATATTGCCCATAACCTGGCGATTGCGGAAGGTCGGAAGCAGGGGTTGAAAAGTCCCGTAGTGTCATGGATGAGAGGGGTTCTTTATTGGCATTATGCGTTGGATTGTGCCACCCGCACCCGTATTACCGCAATGGCGTTCAGTGCTCTCTGGATCGCTGGCGCAATGGGTTTGCTGGGGCTGGGGCGAACAGGGAGAGTCCTGATGGGGATTGCCGCAATCGTGTTTATTCTCTTTGGATCGAGCGTTCTTGCTTCCCTGCAACAGGAAAGTCAGGGGCAGGATTCAAGATTCAGGACGTCTTCCAGGACTTCCTGTAGTTGTTCTTTGGTGTAGGGCTTGGCAAGTACACCCTTAAATCCGTGTGCTTTATGACTCGCCATGATGGCGCTATCGGCGTATCCGCTTGAAACAATCGCTCTGGCTTTGGGGGCGATGGCGAGAATTTCACGGAGTACTTCCTGCCCCCCCAATCCGCCCGGGAGGGTTAGATCCAGAATAAGAATGTCAAAGGGGTTGCCCGCCTTCAGCGATTCCTTGTAGAGGTCAATGGCTTGACGTCCGTCCGGACAGGCTGTAGCAGAACAACCCATCTTTTGGAGCCAACGTGGGATTACCGTGCGAATCATGTCGTCATCATCCAGAATCAAAACTTTAAGTGAAGGATTCAAGGATAGGCGCGAGGCAACTTTCTTGCCTCTCTCTGGCGGGAGTTGTGTTTTTGAGGCGGGTAGATAAAGCGTGAAAGTGGTCCCGATGCCCAACTCCGAAGCCACATCAATATGGCCGCCGTGTTTATGGATGATCGAATAACTTGTCGCCAGGCCCAGTCCGTTGCCCGAGTGCTTGGTGGTAAAATAGGGGTCGAAAATCCGGTCAATGATTTTAGGATCAATACCGGTTCCTTCATCACGTATGGTGACTTTGATGTAGTTCCCCTTATTAGGACCGGGTTGGGTGTTTTCGAGCGTGATATACAGATGGCCCCCATTCGGCATGGCTTCGCGGGCGTTGATGGTGATATTGGAGATAACCTGCATGATCTGTCCCTTGTCAACGTTGGCTGACCAGAGGTCATCGGTTTGACGGTAAACCAGTTTGACATTACTGCCACTGAGATCGAAGCGGGTGACTTCCTCGACAATCGTCCCCAGGCTGACGTCCTCTTTGACCGGATCTCCTCCCTTGGAAAAGGTGAGCAGTTGTTTGGTAAGCAGGATGGCGCGAAACATCGATTTTTCTGCATTTTCAAGAGGCTTGAAACCCGGGTGGTCTGTTGGAAGTTCGGATTTTACCAGTGAGATATTGCCGAACAATCCCATCAGGATATTGTTGAAATCGTGGGCAATGCCGCCTGCCAGAGTTCCCACACTGGTGAGCCTGTGCATTTTCTGGAGTTCGGTTTCAGCCCGCTTGCGTTCGGTGATGTCCTGTACGATTCCCGCCATACGGTATGCAGCGCCAGTGTGACTGAATTGATGGCGTCCAGCCGCCCAGATCCAGCGTTCTTCACCGCTGACTCGACGGATTCGGCATTCGAAGTTCCAGTCGCTATGGTTTGCAATCGCATACTGGAAATGATGATCTACCATCGTGCGGTCTTCCGGCAGGACATGTTCGAGAAACGTCTCATAAGACCAGTGTGGCAGGAGGTTTGTATAACCGAAGATCTGATCATGAATGAGTGATCGGGTTGCGGAATGATCCTTGAGATTAAGTGTCCAAACTCCTATGAGGCTTGTTTCCATGGCAAAATTTAATTGGTCTTCACTGTCACGTTGGGCTTCTTCCAATCGATATTTCTCTGAGACATCACGAAATACGAGGATGACGCCTCTAACGCAGCCTTCGTTATCAATGATGGGGGCGGCAGAATCGGCAATCTGGTATTCAGCGCCATTTTTGGAAATGAGAATGGTATGGTTTGCCAACCCGATCGTTTTGCCGGATTTCAAGACCTGATCGAGCGGGTTTATTGCCGGTTCACGTGTGTGGGCATTGATGATATGCAGGATCTCGTGAAGGTTTTTTCCAAAGGCTTCCGTTGCCTTCCAACCGGTCAGGTGTTCAGCGACCGGGTTCATCATGGTGACTCGTCCGTTGGCATCCGTGGCGACCACGGCATCGCCAATTGAATTCAGGGTGATGCGGAGTTGCTCCTCATTTTCCCTGGCGGCCACAGAGAGTTGGCGATTCTGAAGGGTTGCAAGACTCTGTTCTGCCAGCATGATGGACATTTCGGACAAAAACGTTAAAGCATTTTTGAATGCTTCCTCTGTTACTACAGGGACTTTATCGAGAGATGCAAGATAAGCCTCAAGGTCATAGCCATAGGCTTTTCCTTGCTTCCGGAACCACTCCTTGTCGGGCTTATTGAAGAGAATCTGGCCTGTGGCCAAATTTGCCACATGAGTGCCGTGAACGATGATGGGAGTGGCTCCGTCCACCAGGCCATTGGCGCATCGGCGGATGCTCAATTCTTTTTGTGTCTTGAGATGAGCCGCGAGCTCGATGTTGCTCTGCTTGCAGTGAATGGCTGAGTCGGGGCAGGCGCGGTGGAATTGGGTGCAGATATCCCGCCAGCCAGTGGCAATCAGAATTTCCTGCTCGGGGTGGGAGATAAGTCCCGTTGTAAAGCCTGTTGCGCGGGAGAAGGATTCAAACATCTCGCGCAGGCGGTTGATGTCCACAAGGTCCTTAAATGAATACTTCCCGTCGATGAGGAATTGATTATCCGTTTTCATAAGGAATGGACCTTTAATTATTGCAGAATGCTACACCGCAAGGTGGCGGAAGGGAAATAAAATCGTGACGGGATCTCTCTCCGGTTATGAAGCAGTCCCTAGCGCTTTGCCAGTGGAGCGACACTCGTCTTCGTTCAGAAAACAGCCTGGCAGACAGGTTTCCGGGCAAGGGCGGCGGCAGGGTTCGATATGGGTTGTTACATGAGTTGAAGGGTAACGGGCAGTGATGGCGTCCTCGATTTGGTCGCTGATTTCATGGGCCTGGGCCACGGTCATGTGTTCCGGCACAATCAGATGAAATTCCACGAACCGTATGGCGCCTCCTTTGCGGGTACGGAGATCGTGCAGTCCTTGAGCCAAAGGCCGCAACCCCCGGACATGGTTGAGAATCCAGGCCTCCTCCTCCTCCGGAAGGCGGGCATCCAACAGGTCTTTTACGGAATCAGAAGTCAGATTCCAGGCCGCTTTAAGGATCAATACGGCCACGCAAAGGGCGGCGACCGGATCCACCCAATTCAGGTTTAGGCCGGGCGCGAACCAGTAACCGCCCAGGATAATGCCCAGCCCGGTCATCACCCCGATGGAAGTGTAGACATCCGTCCGGAGATGCCAGGCATCGGCTTGCAAGGCAATGGAATCGGTCTCGCGTCCAATTTTGAAAAGACGACCGGAGATCCACCCGTTGGCCAGGGCCGAGACCAGCATGACGGCCACGCCGACACCGGCTTTTTCGAGCGGCTGAGGGGCAATGAGCTTGTGAATGGCTTCCCCAATAATCCAGATGGCGGCAATAAAAATGAGTAATGCCTCGATGGCGCCGGAAAGGTTTTCGTATTTCCCATGCCCGAATGGGTGATGGGCATCGGCGGGTTTGGCCGAAGTTCTGACGGAAAGAAACGCGATCACCGAGGCCACCAGATCGACGGCGGAATGGATGGCCTCGGAGAGGACGGAGACGGAGCCAATCAGCAAACCCACGAGCAGTTTGAGTATGACGAGCGTGGCGTTGGAAATAATCGAAAGGGCGGCCACTCCCGCCTTGCGCCTGTGCATGGCCTCTGAACCGGTATGCATTTTTGACTCCTGAACAAACAACCCCGCAAAACTTCCGGGAATTTAGCGGGGGAGCCCAGAAGTTGTCAATCATGTCTGTTGTGGTATTATGAAAACTTGAATTATAAACGTGTTATTGCCCGGCAAATATTGGTGCAAGTAGTAACGCCCCATCACAGGCGGGTGAGGGAATAGGCAGTGAAAAGATACAAGAAAAAATTTAGTTTGGCGGTAATCAGCCTGGCTTTACCAATCCTTTTTATCGTTATTTTTGCGCTGTTCAAGTGGGGTTATGGGCGCGTGGGGGTGGCTTCGGCCAAGGGGACGTCCCTGCAGACATTGACACGATTGGCAGAACAGGGGGATGCCAAAGCCGAGTTCCAATTGGGTAACTCCTATAAATACGGGAAGGGTGTCCCGGCGAATGAGGCGGAGGCGGCAAGGTGGTTCCGCAAGGCCGCCGATCAAGGGGATGCGCTGGCGCAATGCAGTTTGGGGGTTGCCTATATCCTCGGGAAGGGCGTGGAAGCCAGCGATGAGGCGGCGGTGATGTGGTTCCGTAAATCCGCTGGTCAAGGGGACATCCTGGCACAAAACAATCTGGGGAATGCGTATTACTTTGGGCGGGGCGTGAAGAAAGATGTTCCCATGGCGTACGGCTGGTTCCTCCTGGCTGCCGGAAAAGGCAATACACAAGCGGCCGAAATGGTAACCTTGATTGAGGATTCATTATCCCCTGCCGAAAAGCAGGCTGCGCGCTCCTGGGCCAAGCAGTGGACGCCTTATGTGAGATGAAGGAAACGACACATGAAGAATGCAAATGTCAGTTATTCCAATGCCTGATAACTCCCGCAACAATAACGGCATTTGTGACCATGTAGGTCGCAACGATGATTGTCCTTATAATGGCAATTTTGTCTGCTTCCGCATCATTGCTGCCGGCCTTTTCTCCTAAAGCTTTCGCCCATAATCTCCAGATTCTATTTACAATCATGTGACGTCACCCCACTTCTGCTCATTCTCTCATTGCCCTAAATTCATCTGTGCTTACAGCGTGGTTAAAATACCAGACTTTGCTTCGATTACATCAAATAATCAGGGTGTGGCAATAATGATTGCAGCGCATTCGTGATTGGACCGGGCCAGGAGCGCAACATCTATCATACCCTTCATTGTTAGCCATTATGGCAGTCCAACTGTTGGACTGAAGTGCCGAGTTTCCTAGAAAACTTAGGCAAAAATGGCTTAAAAACACCTATTTCCAGACCCGGTTTTTAGACCTTCAGGAAGCATCCCGGGAGTCGGGACGGGGATAGATAGTCTGTCCGCACGTGGGAAGAGGCTTGAACTACCACTGATGTTCTGCCCGGAAGAGGGTGATACAGGTGGGGGGCAGGTTCTTGAGAATGTCGGCGACCGTGCGGGTCTCGCCGGGTAGCCGGAGAAAAGGCCGCACCTCTGCCAGTGGTTGAACCACGAACCGGCGTTGGGCCCAGCGGGGGTGGGGGAGATCCAGATTGCCATCTGTGCGTTTGACGGAACCGGCATAGAGGATATCAATGTCGATGACCCGGGGCGCGTTGCGGTCTTCTGTGCGGATTCGCCCCATATCCGTCTCAATTTGATGAATGGCATCCGAAAAAGCCGATAGCTCCATGGTTGTCTCAACGATAATCACCGTGTTGAGGTATTGCAGAGTGGCATATTCAGGCTTCACGTCTTCCGGCGCCGTTTCATAAATCGGGGCTTTATCAAGCAGCCGGGTATCGGGGAGGGTGTCAATACGGTTGGTCGCCTCGCGCAAATTTTCGAGGCGATGATCCAAGTTAGATCCCAAGCTCAATCCGATTTCCATATAGGCTCCCAAAGAAGAACAATTTTCATGAATGAACAGGATGCATAGGATAGTTCTGAAACCCTATTCTTAATCCTGTATTTCCTGTTCATCCATGTTAAATCGTTCTTTTCCTATCGAAATCCAAGTACATCCTGCATATCGTAAAGGCCCGGTTTCTGGGTGACGAGCCAGCTGCCGGCATGAAGCGCGCCCTTGGCAAAGGCATCACGACTGGTGGCACGATGGCTGATTTCAACGCGTTCCCCCTCGGTGGCAAAAAGGACGGTGTGATCGCCGATGATGTCTGCGGCCCTGATGGCATGGATGCCGATCTGGCCTTTGGGGCGCTCCGAACCAAGGCCTTCACGGCCATAGATGGCAACATCCCTGAAATTCTGTTTGCGTCCATGGGCCACTTTTTCGCCAAGCCGCAAGGCGGTGCCGCTGGGCGCATCTTTTTTGAAACGGTGATGGGCTTCGGTAATTTCAACATCGTAATCCAGTCCGAGCGCCTTGCCGGCCTGCTCCACCAGTGCAAACAGGAGATTCACGCCCAGACTCATATTGGGGGCCGAGACAATGGGAATCACTTTAGCCGCTTGATCCACCACGGCGCGCTCTTCCGGGTTCAGCCCCGTTGTACCAATCACCACCGCCTTCTTGTATTCGACCGCATACTTGATGGTGGTCGGGACATTCTCGTGGAAACTGAAATCAATCAGCACATCCGCGGCCTTTACGGCGGCGGCAAGGTCGCTGGTAATCAGGATCCCATTTTCACCAATGCCGGCAATCAGGCCGATATCCTTGCCGCATAACGGGCAGGAGCCGGCTTCGACCGCCGCCACCAATTGAAGTTGTGGCATCAATTTTGAACACCGGGTCAATGCCTGCCCCATCCGCCCTGCCGCTCCAACAATGCTTACTTTGATCATGATCCTCTCCGAATTAGATGCGGGGAGAATATGACGTATCGGTAGTATCGTCAACGGGTCATCCTGCATAATTCATCTTCATCCTTATCATTTTTTGTGGTGTACTTCCTGCAAATGAAAACAAGGAGCCCCTTATGATGATAACTGCCTGGAGCCGCGGCGCCGCTGTTCGTGGTGATGCCGCCCTGACTGAGGTCCAACCCGTACCGGCTGACGGCCGCCTGCCTATTGCGCCCGGAGCCCGCTTTCATTGCGCCACGCTGACTTGTTCCGGCGAGGGCACCCTGATTATTGAACTGGCCTGTCCGCGGCCCCTGCGCCTCTGGCTGGACGGACAAGCCATTCTCGATGAAACCCTGTTCTGGCGTTTTTACCAGCGCAAGATGCGCGGGGTGGCGCTGGCGCCAGCCCGTAAAGGAACCTTGGAACTTCTCGCCGAATTTGGCGAAAGACCGCATCATCCGGATGCCAAAGGCCTCGATGCCGATTGTCCGTCCCGGAACCGGCCGGCGGTAGTGGCGGCCCTGGCGGAACGCTTTCCCGATGTGCTGGAAATCAAGGCGCGACTTCAAACCGGCCTGACCTTTCCTCCGGTCTCCCTGTGTTTCACGCCCACGCAATTCCACCGGGATGGCGTGACCTGGCAGGAGATTCGGGGGCGACTATTACCCGACTGGCGGCAACCGCCCCTGGCAACGGCCTTGAACACGTCCGATGCGCTGCCCATCTGGCCGCTGATTGAGGCGGCTGACTGGCCCGGTCAATTGCAGGAGGCAACTACGGCAGAGGATCAGCGGGCCGGCATTCGCCGGCTGTTTGTGCCGGTGGGGGTTACGGGTGCGCTTCCCCCTTTGCGCCAGCCCGGGCCCGATCCCCGGCCCGAACCGGAATGTGAAATTGCCGCCACGGCCGATTTGCGTGTGGAAGGCGCCGCCGGAGATGTGCGCATTCCGTTCCCGATTTTTGAATCGCTCGGGCGTCTGGCGCCACGGCGTGAATGGCGCGAGGCCCATTTCCCTACCGATGCCGAAGCGCTGCTCAGGAAACTCCCCAAACCCATTTTGCCCCGGAAGTGGGCCCACCTGGAAGAACTCTGGCAGGCCTCCTGGCGAATGCTCGTGGGGCTGGTTCGTGTTCCGGTAAAGGAAGGCGGTCTGCCCAATGCCTATGTGACCACGGCCATGGACGGATTCGGCAATACGGTTTTTGTGTGGGACAGTTCATTCACGGCCTTGGCCTATGCTTATGGCTGGCGCGATTTTCCATATACGGCCACGTTGGACATGCTCTATAGCCGCCAGTTCGATGGCGGATATCTGCACCGCGAGCATGAGACCACAACAGGGCTCCCGATCCTGTACGAACCGGATTTTTCGCCCAATCCGCCTTTGCCTGCCGTGGTGGAGTTGCAGTTTGCGCGGTTGACCGGTGGACTCGGACGTCTGCGTCAGGTTCAGCCGTTGCTGACAGCCATGTTTGAGTGGCTCGATCACAACCGCCGGCTTCCGGATGGCACCTTCTGGACCACGGGATTGGCCAACGGGCTGGATAATTCCCCGTCGCTGGGTGACGGTTATCCCTGCCTGACCTCGCAGATGGCGCATTTCGCCGAATGTCTGGTTGAAATTGCAACCCTGCTGGGACAAATAGAAACGGCCGCACGGTGGCGGAAACGACATGGAGAGATCGGGCACGCCTTGAACGCCAAGTTGTGGAGCGAAGAGATGCAGTTCTATTCCACCTCATTACCGGGCGGGAAGCACAACCCGAACAAGGTGGTGGCGGGATTCTGGCCACTCTGGGCTGCAGCCCAGAGTGGCCAGAATCCCGCCACCACCTTGTTCGGGTTGTGCTTCCCGCCCGGTAATGAGGTGGAATAGAACTGCATCTCTTCGCTCCACAACTTGGCGTTCAAGGCGTGCCCGATCTCTCCATGTCGTTTCCGCCACCGTGCGGCCGTTTCTATTTGTCCCAGCAGGGTTGCAATTTCAACCAGACATTCGGCGAAATGCGCCATCTGCGAGGTCAGGCAGGGATAACCGTCACCCAGCGACGGGGAATTATCCAGCCCGTTGGCCAATCCCGTGGTCCAGAAGGTGCCATCCGGAAGCCGGCGGTTGTGATCGAGCCACTCAAACATGGCTGTCAGCAACGGCTGAACCTGACGCAGACGTCCGAGTCCACCGGTCAACCGCGCAAACTGCAACTCCACCACGGCAGGCAAAGGCGGATTGGGCGAAAAATCCGGTTCGTACAGGATCGGGAGCCCTGTTGTGGTCTCATGCTCGCGGTGCAGATATCCGCCATCGAACTGGCGGCTATAGAGCATGTCCAACGTGGCCGTATATGGAAAATCGCGCCAGCCATAAGCATAGGCCAAGGCCGTGAATGAACTGTCCCACACAAAAACCGTATTGCCGAATCCGTCCATGGCCGTGGTCACATAGGCATTGGGCAGACCGCCTTCCTTTACCGGAACACGAACCAGCCCCACGAGCATTCGCCAGGAGGCCTGCCAGAGTTCTTCCAGGTGGGCCCACTTCCGGGGCAAAATGGGTTTGGGGAGTTTCCTGAGCAGCGCTTCGGCATCGGTAGGGAAATGGGCCTCGCGCCATTCACGCCGTGGCGCCAGACGCCCGAGCGATTCAAAAATCGGGAACGGAATGCGCACATCTCCGGCGGCGCCTTCCACACGCAAATCGGCCGTGGCGGCAATTTCACATTCCGGTTCGGGCCGGGGATCGGGCCCGGGCTGGCGCAAAGGGGGAAGCGCACCCGTAACCCCCACCGGCACAAACAGCCGGCGAATGCCGGCCCGCTGATCCTCTGCCGTAGTTGCCTCCTGCAATTGACCGGGCCAGTCAGCCGCCTCAATCAGCGGCCAGATGGGCAGCGCATCGGACGTGTTCAAGGCCGTTGCCAGGGGCGGTTGCCGCCAGTCGGGTAATAGTCGCCCCCGAATCTCCTGCCAGGTCACGCCATCCCGGTGGAATTGCGTGGGCGTGAAACACAGGGAGACCGGAGGAAAGGTCAGGCCGGTTTGAAGTCGCGCCTTGATTTCCAGCACATCGGGAAAGCGTTCCGCCAGGGCCGCCACTACCGCCGGCCGGTTCCGGGACGGACAATCGGCATCGAGGCCTTTGGCATCCGGATGATGCGGTCTTTCGCCAAATTCGGCGAGAAGTTCCAAGGTTCCTTTACGGGCTGGCGCCAGCGCCACCCCGCGCATCTTGCGCTGGTAAAAACGCCAGAACAGGGTTTCATCGAGAATGGCTTGTCCGTCCAGCCAGAGGCGCAGGGGCCGCGGACAGGCCAGTTCAATAATCAGGGTGCCCTCGCCGGAACAAGTCAGCGTGGCGCAATGAAAGCGGGCTCCGGGCGCAATAGGCAGGCGGCCGTCAGCCGGTACGGGTTGGACCTCAGTCAGGGCGGCATCACCACGAACAGCGGCGCCGCGGCTCCAGGCAGTTATCATCATAAGGGGCTCCTTGTTTTCATTTGCAGGAAGTACACCACAAAAAATGATAAGGATGAAGATGAATTATGCAGGATGACCCGTTGACGATACTACCGATACGTCATATTCTCCCCGCATCTAATTCGGAGAGGATCATGATCAAAGTAAGCATTGTTGGAGCGGCAGGGCGGATGGGGCAGGCATTGACCCGGTGTTCAAAATTGATGCCACAACTTCAATTGGTGGCGGCGGTCGAAGCCGGCTCCTGCCCGTTATGCGGCAAGGATATCGGCCTGATTGCCGGCATTGGTGAAAATGGGATCCTGATTACCAGCGACCTTGCCGCCGCCGTAAAGGCCGCGGATGTGCTGATTGATTTCAGTTTCCACGAGAATGTCCCGACCACCATCAAGTATGCGGTCGAATACAAGAAGGCGGTGGTGATTGGTACAACGGGGCTGAACCCGGAAGAGCGCGCCGTGGTGGATCAAGCGGCTAAAGTGATTCCCATTGTCTCGGCCCCCAATATGAGTCTGGGCGTGAATCTCCTGTTTGCACTGGTGGAGCAGGCCGGCAAGGCGCTCGGACTGGATTACGATGTTGAAATTACCGAAGCCCATCACCGTTTCAAAAAAGATGCGCCCAGCGGCACCGCCTTGCGGCTTGGCGAAAAAGTGGCCCATGGACGCAAACAGAATTTCAGGGATGTTGCCATCTATGGCCGTGAAGGCCTTGGTTCGGAGCGCCCCAAAGGCCAGATCGGCATCCATGCCATCAGGGCCGCAGACATCATCGGCGATCACACCGTCCTTTTTGCCACCGAGGGGGAACGCGTTGAAATCAGCCATCGTGCCACCAGTCGTGATGCCTTTGCCAAGGGCGCGCTTCATGCCGGCAGCTGGCTCGTCACCCAGAAACCGGGCCTTTACGATATGCAGGATGTACTTGGATTTCGATAGGAAAAGAACGATTTAACATGGATGAACAGGAAATACAGGATTAAGAATAGGGTTTCAGAACTATCCTATGCATCCTGTTCATTCATGAAAATTGTTCTTCTTTGGGAGCCTATATGGAAATCGGATTGAGCTTGGGATCTAACTTGGATCATCGCCTCGAAAATTTGCGCGAGGCGACCAACCGTATTGACACCCTCCCCGATACCCGGCTGCTTGATAAAGCCCCGATTTATGAAACGGCGCCGGAAGACGTGAAGCCTGAATATGCCACTCTGCAATACCTCAACACGGTGATTATCGTTGAGACAACCATGGAGCTATCGGCTTTTTCGGATGCCATTCATCAAATTGAGACGGATATGGGGCGAATCCGCACAGAAGACCGCAACGCGCCCCGGGTCATCGACATTGATATCCTCTATGCCGGTTCCGTCAAACGCACAGATGGCAATCTGGATCTCCCCCACCCCCGCTGGGCCCAACGCCGGTTCGTGGTTCAACCACTGGCAGAGGTGCGGCCTTTTCTCCGGCTACCCGGCGAGACCCGCACGGTCGCCGACATTCTCAAGAACCTGCCCCCCACCTGTATCACCCTCTTCCGGGCAGAACATCAGTGGTAGTTCAAGCCTCTTCCCACGTGCGGACAGACTATCTATCCCCGTCCCGACTCCCGGGATGCTTCCTGAAGGTCTAAAAACCGGGTCTGGAAATAGGTGTTTTTAAGCCATTTTTGCCTAAGTTTTCTAGGAAACTCGGCACTTCAGTCCAACAGTTGGACTGCCATAATGGCTAACAATGAAGGGTATGATAGATGTTGCGCTCCTGGCCCGGTCCAATCACGAATGCGCTGCAATCATTATTGCCACACCCTGATTATTTGATGTAATCGAAGCAAAGTCTGGTATTTTAACCACGCTGTAAGCACAGATGAATTTAGGGCAATGAGAGAATGAGCAGAAGTGGGGTGACGTCACATGATTGTAAATAGAATCTGGAGATTATGGGCGAAAGCTTTAGGAGAAAAGGCCGGCAGCAATGATGCGGAAGCAGACAAAATTGCCATTATAAGGACAATCATCGTTGCGACCTACATGGTCACAAATGCCGTTATTGTTGCGGGAGTTATCAGGCATTGGAATAACTGACATTTGCATTCTTCATGTGTCGTTTCCTTCATCTCACATAAGGCGTCCACTGCTTGGCCCAGGAGCGCGCAGCCTGCTTTTCGGCAGGGGATAATGAATCCTCAATCAAGGTTACCATTTCGGCCGCTTGTGTATTGCCTTTTCCGGCAGCCAGGAGGAACCAGCCGTACGCCATGGGAACATCTTTCTTCACGCCCCGCCCAAAGTAATACGCATTCCCCAGATTGTTTTGTGCCAGGATGTCCCCTTGACCAGCGGATTTACGGAACCACATCACCGCCGCCTCATCGCTGGCTTCCACGCCCTTCCCGAGGATATAGGCAACCCCCAAACTGCATTGCGCCAGCGCATCCCCTTGATCGGCGGCCTTGCGGAACCACCTTGCCGCCTCCGCCTCATTCGCCGGGACACCCTTCCCGTATTTATAGGAGTTACCCAATTGGAACTCGGCTTTGGCATCCCCCTGTTCTGCCAATCGTGTCAATGTCTGCAGGGACGTCCCCTTGGCCGAAGCCACCCCCACGCGCCCATAACCCCACTTGAACAGCGCAAAAATAACGATAAAAAGGATTGGTAAAGCCAGGCTGATTACCGCCAAACTAAATTTTTTCTTGTATCTTTTCACTGCCTATTCCCTCACCCGCCTGTGATGGGGCGTTACTACTTGCACCAATATTTGCCGGGCAATAACACGTTTATAATTCAAGTTTTCATAATACCACAACAGACATGATTGACAACTTCTGGGCTCCCCCGCTAAATTCCCGGAAGTTTTGCGGGGTTGTTTGTTCAGGAGTCAAAAATGCATACCGGTTCAGAGGCCATGCACAGGCGCAAGGCGGGAGTGGCCGCCCTTTCGATTATTTCCAACGCCACGCTCGTCATACTCAAACTGCTCGTGGGTTTGCTGATTGGCTCCGTCTCCGTCCTCTCCGAGGCCATCCATTCCGCCGTCGATCTGGTGGCCTCGGTGATCGCGTTTCTTTCCGTCAGAACTTCGGCCAAACCCGCCGATGCCCATCACCCATTCGGGCATGGGAAATACGAAAACCTTTCCGGCGCCATCGAGGCATTACTCATTTTTATTGCCGCCATCTGGATTATTGGGGAAGCCATTCACAAGCTCATTGCCCCTCAGCCGCTCGAAAAAGCCGGTGTCGGCGTGGCCGTCATGCTGGTCTCGGCCCTGGCCAACGGGTGGATCTCCGGTCGTCTTTTCAAAATTGGACGCGAGACCGATTCCATTGCCTTGCAAGCCGATGCCTGGCATCTCCGGACGGATGTCTACACTTCCATCGGGGTGATGACCGGGCTGGGCATTATCCTGGGCGGTTACTGGTTCGCGCCCGGCCTAAACCTGAATTGGGTGGATCCGGTCGCCGCCCTTTGCGTGGCCGTATTGATCCTTAAAGCGGCCTGGAATCTGACTTCTGATTCCGTAAAAGACCTGTTGGATGCCCGCCTTCCGGAGGAGGAGGAGGCCTGGATTCTCAACCATGTCCGGGGGTTGCGGCCTTTGGCTCAAGGACTGCACGATCTCCGTACCCGCAAAGGAGGCGCCATACGGTTCGTGGAATTTCATCTGATTGTGCCGGAACACATGACCGTGGCCCAGGCCCATGAAATCAGCGACCAAATCGAGGACGCCATCACTGCCCGTTACCCTTCAACTCATGTAACAACCCATATCGAACCCTGCCGCCGCCCTTGCCCGGAAACCTGTCTGCCAGGCTGTTTTCTGAACGAAGACGAGTGTCGCTCCACTGGCAAAGCGCTAGGGACTGCTTCATAACCGGAGAGAGATCCCGTCACGATTTTATTTCCCTTCCGCCACCTTGCGGTGTAGCATTCTGCAATAATTAAAGGTCCATTCCTTATGAAAACGGATAATCAATTCCTCATCGACGGGAAGTATTCATTTAAGGACCTTGTGGACATCAACCGCCTGCGCGAGATGTTTGAATCCTTCTCCCGCGCAACAGGCTTTACAACGGGACTTATCTCCCACCCCGAGCAGGAAATTCTGATTGCCACTGGCTGGCGGGATATCTGCACCCAATTCCACCGCGCCTGCCCCGACTCAGCCATTCACTGCAAGCAGAGCAACATCGAGCTCGCGGCTCATCTCAAGACACAAAAAGAATTGAGCATCCGCCGATGCGCCAATGGCCTGGTGGACGGAGCCACTCCCATCATCGTTCACGGCACTCATGTGGCAAATTTGGCCACAGGCCAGATTCTCTTCAATAAGCCCGACAAGGAGTGGTTCCGGAAGCAAGGAAAAGCCTATGGCTATGACCTTGAGGCTTATCTTGCATCTCTCGATAAAGTCCCTGTAGTAACAGAGGAAGCATTCAAAAATGCTTTAACGTTTTTGTCCGAAATGTCCATCATGCTGGCAGAACAGAGTCTTGCAACCCTTCAGAATCGCCAACTCTCTGTGGCCGCCAGGGAAAATGAGGAGCAACTCCGCATCACCCTGAATTCAATTGGCGATGCCGTGGTCGCCACGGATGCCAACGGACGAGTCACCATGATGAACCCGGTCGCTGAACACCTGACCGGTTGGAAGGCAACGGAAGCCTTTGGAAAAAACCTTCACGAGATCCTGCATATCATCAATGCCCACACACGTGAACCGGCAATAAACCCGCTCGATCAGGTCTTGAAATCCGGCAAAACGATCGGGTTGGCAAACCATACCATTCTCATTTCCAAAAATGGCGCTGAATACCAGATTGCCGATTCTGCCGCCCCCATCATTGATAACGAAGGCTGCGTTAGAGGCGTCATCCTCGTATTTCGTGATGTCTCAGAGAAATATCGATTGGAAGAAGCCCAACGTGACAGTGAAGACCAATTAAATTTTGCCATGGAAACAAGCCTCATAGGAGTTTGGACACTTAATCTCAAGGATCATTCCGCAACCCGATCACTCATTCATGATCAGATCTTCGGTTATACAAACCTCCTGCCACACTGGTCTTATGAGACGTTTCTCGAACATGTCCTGCCGGAAGACCGCACGATGGTAGATCATCATTTCCAGTATGCGATTGCAAACCATAGCGACTGGAACTTCGAATGCCGAATCCGTCGAGTCAGCGGTGAAGAACGCTGGATCTGGGCGGCTGGACGCCATCAATTCAGTCACACTGGCGCTGCATACCGTATGGCGGGAATCGTACAGGACATCACCGAACGCAAGCGGGCTGAAACCGAACTCCAGAAAATGCACAGGCTCACCAGTGTGGGAACTCTGGCAGGCGGCATTGCCCACGATTTCAACAATATCCTGATGGGATTGTTCGGCAATATCTCACTGGTAAAATCCGAACTTCCAACAGACCACCCGGGTTTCAAGCCTCTTGAAAATGCAGAAAAATCGATGTTTCGCGCCATCCTGCTTACCAAACAACTGCTCACCTTTTCCAAGGGAGGAGATCCGGTCAAAGAGGACGTCAGCCTGGGGACGATTGTCGAGGAAGTCACCCGCTTCGATCTCAGTGGCAGTAATGTCAAACTGGTTTACCGTCAAACCGATGACCTCTGGTCAGCCAACGTTGACAAGGGACAGATCATGCAGGTTATCTCCAATATCACCATCAACGCCCGCGAAGCCATGCCGAATGGGGGCCATCTGTATATCACGCTCGAAAACACCCAACCCGGTCCTAATAAGGGGAACTACATCAAAGTCACCATACGTGATGAAGGAACCGGTATTGATCCTAAAATCATTGACCGGATTTTCGACCCCTATTTTACCACCAAGCACTCGGGCAACGGACTGGGCCTGGCGACAAGTTATTCGATCATCCATAAACACGGCGGCCATATTGATGTGGCTTCGGAGTTGGGCATCGGGACCACTTTCACGCTTTATCTACCCGCCTCAAAAACACAACTCCCGCCAGAGAGAGGCAAGAAAGTTGCCTCGCGCCTATCCTTGAATCCTTCACTTAAAGTTTTGATTCTGGATGATGACGACATGATTCGCACGGTAATCCCACGTTGGCTCCAAAAGATGGGTTGTTCTGCTACAGCCTGTCCGGACGGACGTCAAGCCATTGACCTCTACAAGGAATCGCTGAAGGCGGGCAACCCCTTTGACATTCTTATTCTGGATCTAACCCTCCCGGGCGGATTGGGGGGGCAGGAAGTACTCCGTGAAATTCTCGCCATCGCCCCCAAAGCCAGAGCGATTGTTTCAAGCGGATACGCCGATAGCGCCATCATGGCGAGTCATAAAGCACACGGATTTAAGGGTGTACTTGCCAAGCCCTACACCAAAGAACAACTACAGGAAGTCCTGGAAGACGTCCTGAATCTTGAATCCTGCCCCTGACTTTCCTGTTGCAGGGAAGCAAGAACGCTCGATCCAAAGAGAATAAACACGATTGCGGCAATCCCCATCAGGACTCTCCCTGTTCGCCCCAGCCCCAGCAAACCCATTGCGCCAGCGATCCAGAGAGCACTGAACGCCATTGCGGTAATACGGGTGCGGGTGGCACAATCCAACGCATAATGCCAATAAAGAACCCCTCTCATCCATGACACTACGGGACTTTTCAACCCCTGCTTCCGACCTTCCGCAATCGCCAGGTTATGGGCAATATCCCCGCGACTCCCACCATACCGCTCGGCGCGCAACAGAACGGCTGCCGCATCGGCCGGCTTTTCCGCCAATAACAGGGCTGTCCCCTGATTGTAAAACAGATCGGCATTACGCACACCCAGATCCACCAGTTTCTGACAGGTTTCCGCCACCGCTTTAAAATCCCCGGGGGTCTGGGCAGAACTCAACCCGGTAAGCGCTTCGGTCCAGATAAACTTTCGCTCCGCAGAAGTGGAGGCAAAAACCTGACCCGTGCAAAGCCCTGTCATCAAAACCAGCAGCGCCGTTTTTGTCTGACTGAAACGCGGTCGATCATTCCGATAGTGTTCCACTGCTCCCAGCATCGCCACGACCTCACTGGCATCCACCCCAACCCCGTTCGAGCCAAAGGCGGCATCGAAGTGACGCTGCATCATTCCTGAAAACCGTTTTGCCAAATCATAGGGGATGCCCTGTTTTACCAGAAAGGATTCGGCTTCAGCCGGCGTCAGGGCCTCGGCCTGCACATTAAAACGATCGGCAATATATTGCCGCAGAACGCTGCAAACGGCGCTGTGCCCGATTCCCGCCTCATCCTTGTCCCGTCGTATCGCAAGCGCCCGCTCGGCTCGCACAAAGGCTTGTCGCTGTCGCTGGGCACGTTTAAACGCCGGCCCCTGCCGGCCGACCCAAACGCCTATAAGGCACATGAGAAAAACGGCAGGCCCGATACCGGCATAAAGGATCACCCGGCGGGGATCACCCATCAGTAAAGCCGGTTCCGCACCAGCCATTCCCATGCGAATGCCGGCGGGCCGCATGGCGAGTTCCAGTTCATGATGAAGACGGGGCCCGCTATTCGTGGACCCACCGATAATCTGTGACGCTGTAATTTCCGTCGCCTGCCGGACCTTCAAGGGAATGGGCAATGACTGGATCGTCTTATACTCTCGCCGGGTAACATCATAATACGAGACTTCCACCGGAGGTAGCTCAAACGATCCCGCCTGGCGCGGACGCAGAGTGTAGACATACTGGCACTGATCATTTTGTTTGCTGGTCTGGACGGAATCATCATAAATCTCGAATCGCGAGAGGAGCGCAGGTTGGAGTGTCAGTTTTGGCGGAAAAATATTCCGCATCTGGATGGCGCCGGAAAGGCTCAGCGTCAGCTTAAGAGGATCTCCGATATTGCAGGTCTGGGCATCCAGCGACGCCTCGACCGCGAGATTACTGCCAATCGCACCAATATAGGAATCCGGCCGGTTTTCCTCCGGGGGCGGAATCACTCGCACCGTGGCGGCGGGCCCCACCGCAAAGATGGGCTGACCATTTGCCGTTCCATCGGCCTTGACCTCGATCGGAACGGACCCTTTGAAAAGAAGCGGACCCAACGTATAGGCACCTTCTGTCAGAGGAGTATAGGGAACCGTGAGAGTGTATTCCCAATAGAGACGCCCTTCCTGCACCCCCTTCCTGCTATCGAATTTGAAACGGGCAGGACGCCCCTGCGCGTTGAACATCTGCCCAAAATCAAAAGGATCGGCCTGAGTGGTATAGCTGTTCAGGGTAAACCCCGGTTGATTCGGACTGATGAGATGGGCATTCAGCAGTTTTTGAAAATCCGGTCCCTTCAGGCCATCGATCTCCTGTCCATTGAGAAAAGCGGCTTCCACATGGGGGGCATCGGCAGGAAACATGGGCTCCGTATCCTGATAGGGGGGCGGCAACGCCTTGATTCGCAAGGTCACCTGAATATCGAAAGGCTCATCCACCAATACGGTGGCCCGCGAAGCCGTCACGGCCGCCACTACGATATCCTGCCGGGTCACACCCGTGACAGTGATAATCGGCCCTGTCCCTGAAATCGTGGCCCCGCCCGCTCTGGCCTTGACAGGCCCGGCGATCAAAGATCCCTCCGCCAAGGGGGTTAGTTTATAGGTAAAGATGCGCCCGGAGAAACCTTCACGCCGCATCTGGCCATTCACAATTACCACCGAATAATGACTGGCGGACTGGCTTCCCAATAATTCAGCGGTACAGTTCCTGATGGCGGAGAGATCCGGCGCATCGGGATTATCAGCCCCATCGACCTTAACCTCCAACAATACCGATTCACCCAGATAGATCCGATCCCGGTTGGCAGTAACCGTAAGAGAAGGCGTGGCCGCAAAGGAAGACGCCACCAGTGATAACAGCACAACCACAAATATACATGAACCCCAGGTTCTTTCCTTTAATGTGGTCATTCTCCTTACCAGTCTCTTTCGGTAGGGGACAGCGGGATATAGGAATCACGTTCCCGTTTTTCCTGCTCGTGCTCCTTCTCGCGCTGTTTGGCTTTGTCTAAAAGACGTTTCAACTCCTCCGGCGACATCTGATCCTTCTTGTCCTCCGGCTTGGGCTGAGGTTTCTGTTGCTTCTGCTGGTCCGGTTTCTGATCCTGCGGTTGCGACGGGTCCTGTTTTTGCTGATCCTGTTTCTGATCCTGTTGTGGATTGTCCTGCGGCTTTTTATCCTTGGGCAGGAGCGCCTCAATCTCCTTGAGGAGGGCATAGGCTTTCCGCTGATGCGTCAGACTCTCAGGCAAAGAGGTGCTGAGGGCACGTTCTGCCGAGGTTTGCACCGTGACCGCCTGACCGGCCAGATCCACGATCTTCTTTCGATCTGCAGCGGATAATACCTGCTCCATCGCATTGGTTCCCCCTGCAGCGCCGTTGGTGGAGGCCTGTTGAACCGGGCGACTGATTCCTTCCGGCGGCACCTCCTTTTCGAATCGCTGCTTAAATAGCCCGGTCAAGTCCAGCGCCTCCTTCTGCTGCGCGGTAATATCCTGTTTGAGTTCGTCCGATGCCAGCGCCGTCAAGGAAATGGCATTGGTCTCCCGCTGGATATCCTCACGCAGAAGTTGTTGATAGCCGGCCAGGCCTTTCCACAACGTATAAACGGCTGCCTCCGCCTTGAGGGCAGGCGAATAGGCCGCCCGATCCAAATTCCGAAGCGCAGTGGCGACCCCGAACATATTGTCCCGGATGGATTCCGCAAAGGCATTAATCTGCGCCATCTGCTGGGGCGCATTGGTATTATTGGCGGCCGATTGGGACATCGCCTGAAGGAGTTTCCCCTTTAGCGGAATCATCAGGTCCGCCGTCCGGTCCTGGTCACCCGCCAGAGACTCGAGGGAATCAATCAAGGCGGGCGTGGTATTCGAAAAGGCCGCAGGGATATCCTGGATCAGTTTCCGCTGCTGGAGAAGCATCAGGTCCGCGAGCGCACCGGGTTGGGACTGCCCATGCTCCGCCATGAGGCGGATGATTTTGGCCTGTTCCTCAACGCCACCCGTCATGGCTGCCACCACCGCAAGATTTTTGCGGCTGTCGGCATTGTCAGGTTTCTGTTGCAGCGCTTTCTGGAAGGCGGTCCCCGCCTGCTTCAGCGCCTGCACGCGATGTTCCGCCACTGCGGGATCGGGCGGCGTGGCTGCATTTTCCGTCAGCGGCGCGGAACCGGTTGCAAAAAGCGAACACCCCAAATTATAGGCGGCATTGGCGCTCAAGTCACTTTCCCCGCCGGTAAGACTTCGAAAGAGATCCCCGGCCTCATCGGTTTTCCCGGCCTTGAGCAAGGCGCATCCGGCATTAAAGAGATAATCTTCGCGATTGGCTTTGGCGGCGGTCTTGGCGGCCACCTGATAGGCTTCCGCCGCCCCCTCATATTTACCAGCCAGATAAAGCCGTTGCGCCACCCGCGCCCCTTCCCGGCCTCCCGGAATCTTCGTCACCAGATTGGTGGCTGGCAGCGGCAGCGACACCTCGGAATTGGTTTCGGCATAAAGCGCCTGACTGGCCATTACCCATAACATGAGCGCCATTCCCACGACTGGCAAAGGCGGAGGTTGCCCCTCATGTAGGGCCACCGCTTGCGGCGCGCCGCCTTTCCCATTCTCCTTTTCAATCCCTGGCGGCACGCCGCCAGCGGCGGCCCTGCGAGAAGCCTTCCTCGTAGCAATCCGTCCCCGACTCAGGAAGGCAACGGCAAGAAATAGCAACACCGCCGGGAACAAAAATATCTGATACCGCTCAACATATCGCCGCTGGGTGGATTCCTCCAGATCCCTTGCTGAAATCCGGCTCAGATGATTCCGATAGAGATCCCCCAGCTTGACGTTGGCCAAGCCCACCGGGACATAGGCGCCCCCCGTGGTCTCCGCGATATCGCGAAGCAGGGAATTATTCAACTTGGACATCACTTCCTGACCCTGATAACTCATGGCGCGCTTTTTGTCGGATGCCGACGGAACCGGCGCCCCGTCACTACTTCCGAAGCCCACCGTAAACACCGCCACACCCTTTTCCTTGGCCTTGGCCACAGCCTCCATCGCCTTGCCCGCCAAGTCGTCTCCATCCGTGACCAGAATAATGGCCTTGTGCGACCCTTCCTCATCCTCGAAGTTTTGCAGCGCCTCCAGGATTGCGCTGCCAATGTCGGTCTCTCCTGCCGGCGCCGAATCCACATCGACGCCTTCCAAGGTCTGCGCCATAAACCCGTAGTCCGTTGTCAGGGGGCAAAGTAAAACAGATCGGCCCCGAAAAGCCAGCAGCCCGACCCGGTCCCCGTGTAGTTCCTTGACCAGATCCAGCAGATCCACCTTTGCCCGCCCCAGCCGGCTGGGATGAACGTCCCGGGCCAGCATGGAGCGGGAGACATCGAGGGCGACGATCAAATCCCGTCCGCGCTGATACACGGTTTCCTCATGCATCCCCCATTGCGGTCTTGCGGCGGCAATCAGCGCGAGAACCAGACCCGCCATAAAAAGTGAAAGTTGCCAGAGGCGCCGGATGGAGGCGGGAGCAGGCGCCAGCTTCACGGCCATTGCGGAAGAGACCAGCGACTGACCCGCAGTTCGCCGCTGGGCCAAAAAATGCCAAAGCATGCCAATGACCGGAACGATCCAGATCAGAAAGAGTACCCAGGGATATTGGAATTGCAGGTTCATAAAATGTTCTTACCCAACCAGGCGTTCGTCACCGCCCCGATCACCAGCAAAATAAGGCCGGGGATCAGAAAGACGGGGAAATGTTCATCATATTTATTGTAAAGCTCCGTATTTATCGTGGTTTTCTCCAGTTTGCTGATGGCGGCCATCGTCTGCTCCAGCCCCTTGGCATCTGTAACATTGAAATATTTGCCGCCGGTCGTCGTGGCAATCGAGCGGAGTTGCTCTTCATCCAGCCTGACCTCGGCATATCCGATCGCCTGACGCCCGAACATATCGCGGCCCAGGAAAGGCGCCCGACCGGTGGTTCCCACGCCGATGGTGTAGATTTTGATTCCCATGGTTTTGGCGGCCTTGGCAGCCTCTTCGGGCTTGATCAGGCCGGTATTGGATTCGCCATCCGACAGCAAGACCATGATTCTCGATTTAACGCCGGCCTCGTCCAGTCGGGCACATCCCGTCATCAACGCATCACCAATGGCGGTCAGCATTTCCTCCTGATTCAGCAGTTGCCCTTCCTTATTGAACTGTTCACGGGCAATATCAACCCCCTGCAGGCTATGCAACAGGGCCGCATGGTCCAGGGTCAGCGGCACCCGGCTGGAGGCAAACCCGCCAAAGGTGACCAACCCGATCAGATCGCCGGGCCGTTGCTGCACAAATTTTGCAAAGGTGTCCTTGACGACATCCAGACGGGTTCGCTGCTTGTCGGGCGTGGCAAAGTCCAGCGCCTGCATGGAGCCGGAACAATCCACCACCATCTGGACGGCTATGGCGTCCGACTTCCGTATGGAGCGCGAGAAAATGGTCTGGGGCCGGGCCAAAGCAATAATCAGGAGCGCCAGCCCCGCCATCATCAGCAGGGGGGCAATCGGCTGGATCCTGGTCCGCCAGGTCGCCCGGTTGGCAGGCAACCGCTGGAATGCCGAGAAGAGTAACGCCGGGCGTACCCGCTGCCGCATGACAAACCAGCCTGCCGCCGCAAGCGCCAGAAATAACAAGAGGTAATATGGACTGCCGAGTTGCATGGCTACATTTGAGATTTGAGATTTGAGATTTCAGCGTCGGTTTCGATGTAATTCTTTGCAGTAGAGGTGGCGGCTTCCACGGAAACCGGATCCGGCTGAATGCCCGCATATTTCACCAGATCAGCCGCCTGCATGAACTCCCGCAGACGTTTTACGACATCCCGGGAAAATCGGTTGTCCACACTGACAGCAGCCAGAAACTCCTCCGTTGTTTGCTCCGGCGCCCGAATGGCATGCGCCCGCTCAATGTAGGCCCTCACAATCATCGTCAATTCGAAATAGAACTCCTTGACCCGGTGATGACCGACCAGGTCTCGCGCCAGCAATTCGGCCAACTCGAACAGCGCCCGTTCCCGTGGCGACATCCGGCGAAGTTGAACCTCACGGCGGATTTTCCGGAACAACCGCCAGCCCAGATAGCCCAGCGCCACCAGGCCCAGCGCCGCGAGCGTATATCCCAAAATCCCCTTCAATCCGGGATAAATCCATACCGGCCCGCAGGCAGCGGCGATATCCTTACCCGGGGCTTCCTTCTGAAGCGCTTCAGAAGGCATTATCACGGGTTTTGTGGGAAACCACTGTGCCGCCCCGGTCGCCGGATCTTTCCAGGTAACGGCCATGGGGGCAATCCGGTATTCATTGGAAATCCGGGGCGTAAGCCGGATGTGACGGGTCCGCACGGATCTACCGTCTGAAACTTTGGGCGGCTCGTCATAGTTGCCCGACACCGCAAACCCATTCACACGGGTATCCATGCCGGGCAGTTTCACAACCACATTGGTGGGGGAAGTCATGCGGATGACCAAAAGAACATCGCGATCAAGCCGTACCACGGGTGGATCAAACGACATTGAAACCGACACCGGCCCCAGCGAAGTATCGGAAACCAGCGGCTGTCCAACCGGAGTGTCAGCGGCCCCCGATCGGCTCGTCATAGCCAGCAGGCTGATCATCACACAGAAAAAGATATAACCCCATCGATTCATATTCATCCCCGTGCCGCCCTGATTTGCCGCTGCCGGAACAACTTGTGAATGTCATCAATAAAAGGCCGCTCCGTGGAAAGGTGCAGCGCATCAATCTTGTTTTTACGGAACATCCTCCTGAGACTCTCCTCCTCCTGTGCGGCTTTTTCACGGAATGCCTTGCGAAGAGCAGGAGAGGAGGTATCCAGTAATTCAAGCTCCCCGGTTTCCGGATCCTGAATTTCAACCAGCCCGACATCCGGTAATTCCATCTCACGCGGATCGGCAATATTAACGCATACCACATCATGCCGTCGTCCGGTGACGCGCAACTCGTGTTCAAAGCCACTGTCCATAAAGTCCGAAATGATAAACACCACCGTGCGCCGCTTTTGGACCTGATTCAGGAACCGGAGCGCTCCCGCCAGATTGGTCCCCCGCCGGGTTTCCTCGGCGGCCAGGACTTCCCGCACCAACCGCATCACCGCCGTCCGGCCTTTGCGCGGGGGAATGGAGGCCTCGATCCGGTCGCTAAACAGGATCAGCCCGACCTTGTCCTGATTTTTAATGGCGGACAAGGCGAAGAGACAGGTTACCTCGGCCGCCAATTCCGCCTTGGCGCGCTGGCCGGAGCCAAACGACTGGGACCCCGAGACATCCACCAGAAACATGACTGTCAACTCGCGCTCTTCGCAGTAGCGCTTGATGAAGGGAACCCCCATCCGGGCGGTGACATTCCAATCAATCGACCGGATGTCATCCCCGGGCACATACTCGCGAACCTCGTCAAATTCAATGCCCTGCCCCTTGAATACGGAATGGTATTCACCGGAGAGGTGTTCATCGACAAGCCGGTTGGTGACCAGTCGGATCTTCCCGACCTGCTTCATCAATTCTTTGACGTTGATGGCCATGTTTTTGATCTCAAATTCAGAGCTGAGATTCCAGATTATGGTTATGGCACCGGGATTTCATTCAGGATTTTGGCAATGATGTCCTCGCTCTTCAAACTCTCGGCCTCGGCTTCATACGTCAGGATCAACCGATGGCGCAGGACATCGTAGGCGATTTCCTTCACATCCTGGGGGGTGGCATAGGCGCGGCCGTGCAACAGGGCGTTCGCCCGGGACGCAATGTTCATAAACAAGCTGGCGCGGGGCGAACCGCCATATTGAATATGATGCCCGATATCGAGCTTGTAGTCCGCCGGCTTACGCGTGGCAAAGACGATATCCAGGATATAATCCGCCACCTTCTCGTCACAGTAAACCTGATCCAGAATATTGCGGATATCCAGGATCTGCTGTCCCGACATCATGGTATTGATCTTGATATCCGACTTGCGGGTGAAGCGGTTCATAATACGCCGCTCATCATCCTTGGACGGATAATCCACGCGACACTTGAGCATAAACCGGTCAATCTGGGCTTCAGGCAGGGGATAGGTTCCTTCCTGTTCCAAGGGATTCTGGGTGGCCATCACCATAAACGGTTCGGGTAAGGGATAGGTCTTGTCCCCGATGGTCACCTGATGTTCCTGCATGGCCTCCAAGAGAGCCGACTGGACTTTCGCCGGGGCCCGGTTGATTTCATCCGCCAGCAGAAGATTGGTGAAGATCGGCCCCAGCCGCGGCGTAAAGGTGCCTTCACGCGGGTTGAACACCATGGTTCCAATCACATCCGCAGGCAGCAAATCCGGCGTGAAGCTGATCCGTTGAAACTTCAGTCCCAGGGCCTGGGCCATGGTCTTGATCGCGGTGGTCTTGGCCAGACCAGGCACCCCTTCAATCAGAAGATGGCCGTTGGAAATCAGGGCGATCAGCATCCGGTCCAGCAGTCGCTCCTGCCCGACAAGGATTTTATTAACCTCCTGTCGGACGGAATCAATGATGGCTTTTTGCTCATTAATCATATTTGTCGTGGCGGCAATATCAGTGCTCATGTTGTCTCTCCAGTTAAAACGGGATTTCCGTCCTACTCCTTATGCTCGTCCTTTTTCTTTTCATCTGTCGGTTTAGGTTTATCTTTTAACATATCTGTGAAACCGTAAGTCAATATATCTGGACCGCTTGCGCCGCCGGATTGGGCGGCGCTTCTTTGGGAATCGTAATCGTTAATAGATCATTGGTGAACGCGGCCTTGATTTTGCCTTGATCGGAGGTGGCGCCCGGCAACCGCAGGTGGCGCTCATAGTGCTGGCTCGTGTGGTGAATTTGCCGGGACGCATCCCCGGCATTTTCTGTTCTTTGCTGATATTCCTGCTCCGCCACAATACTCAGAACGGCCCCGTGTAAGGTAATTTGAATGCCTGATTTATCGACACCGGGCAACCGAATCAAAACCTCATACGCAGAGTCATTTTCCCGGATGTTAAAGCCGGGCGTGACCTGGAGCCGTGCCCACCCTTCATCAAAACCGGCACTGCGGGGAATCCGCTCATCCAAAGCCTGCGCAAACATGGCGTCAATCTGCCTCTGCATCCGCCGCATATGCACAAACGGATCTTCAAAAGAAACCGCGCTGCCGCCAGCGAAGGGGGCATTCGACATGGCGGCAGGCGGTTGAGGAACGGAGAATGATTTACGAAAAGCCTGTTCAAAGAGACGATTGATGTCGGTGTGCATGGACTCAATGGTATCCCCCTGGTTCCAGATAGAATGGACATCCGACACAGACCGGGAGGCTGACGGCCGATTCAGGTGGCGCTGCAAAATCAACCCCAGCTGAAGCAAGATGATGACCGACAACAACCCAACGACCACCATCAGGAGTCGCGTCGTTCGCGGTTTTTCCATTGTTTCCGTCATCTTTTCCTCCGGTTCAACATGTGGCTTTTACTTAGCAAGGGGTGTGCCAATGAGGCCTTCAAGGCAGAAAACGGGACTCAGGAGGATGAATTCAGGTTTTTTATATCTTAAATCAGCCATACAAGACGGTCTTGAGTATCTCTAGGCAGACAAAATGTCCGAGCTCACGACAGAATGTCCGGGCGGGTATTTTCCTTGCCTCCGGAGGCACACGGTCGTACAAATATGCCTCAATGAAATGGGGACCTTAATCATGATTACTATACGGCGATGGGGTTTGATTTCACTGGCCATTCTCTTTCTTGATCTATTGACGGTCCAGGCCCAAACAGCGCGATTTGATTCCTATGGCCTTGAGTCCGTTCCTGACAATGCCAATATCCGGGTGGGCCCCTTTTTTTCCGACCTCGCGTTCTTCCAATCGGCTGGAGTCCGTTACATGCGCAGCAGCGGGGCCGGCATGGATTATCTTTACAGCGGCCACGCCGCCGGAGACACCACTACGGCCGGACAACCTTCCCGCTATGGCCAGGTGAAAAAGGACGGGCTTGAATTCCCGCTCGTCTCCCAGTTGACCGCCCGGAATTACCTCATCATCAGCAAATACCTCGCGGTCGATCTTTCCTTCGCCATAACGTATCGCGCCTTCCCCAACGGCACTGAGGATAATACCTTCGATGTGGAGATTATCGATCCGGGCTTTTATGCCACCATGGGTTCATTCACCTTTGGAGCCACCAAGGACGCCTGGATGGGCTCATTCAACGGGCGTAATGCCCAAGCTTACACAGGCAAGGAAAGCTCCGGTTTTTCAGCCAATTTATCCGCCGACTTTGAACTCACCCCCTATGTCCGGGGCCGCATTTATGACCGCCCCTCATACCGGGTAGACTACGTGGACGCCCGCGGTTATTCGGATTACTTGAGCGGACAGCGTTACCCGGTCTTCCAAAACCTGCTGGGAATCGATATGGACTGGCAGATGGCGCCGGATAAAAGCCTCGGCTATACCGCCAGCCGTACGGACACCGTCCCGCAGGGAAACAGTTACGATATCTCACGGAGCGTGATCTATCACCAGATGCTGGATTATCGCCAGCGCATCAGCCCCCTGACAACGGTGGGCGGTCGCGCGGATTATTTCTGGCGGGATTATCTCAATCAGCGCGGTTCACAATTTCAACAGGATTATCTGGGTTATCTGAATTCCGACCTTACGGAAGACACCACCCTGAACCTCTCGCTGGGATACAGCCTTGCCTCTCTGGCCTCATCGGGCCGCTCCGCATACGAGACCAACGGCTCGTCCGATTCGATCATTGGCGGGATCGGGCTTCAAACCCGGCTGACCGATAACTTAAGTCACGGCATTGCCTATTCGCGTTCCCAGCGCGCCGGGTTCGAGGCCGGCTATGAAATCACGGACGCCGTGCGCTACAACATCCAGTGGACGGATGCCGAAACCTGGACCATCGGATTTTCCTCTGCCTATGAAGCCGTCACCCCAAAACTGGCAAACGCCACCAGCTATTCAGACTGGGCTAATCAGCTTTCAGCTTCGCGCCCCCTGGCACCCCGCTTGATGCTAACCATGGCCACGGCCTATGTCATGAGAATGAATAATACACCTGCAGCGGGTTCCCTCGAGGCGGGAAGCCTGTTTTTGAGTAATGATTATGACACCTGGGCCACCACGGTGGGATTGATTCAAACGCTTACGGATCGCTTGAAACTCTATACTTACGCGGAACACCTGGAACGAATCAGTACAAACCCCCTTCTGGCGGGCACTCGCGACACCATTGGCATGACGCTGGGATATTACTATGACTTCTAAGAAATCTATGCCCGCACCCCATCGGCTGGTTCTTTTCGGGGTCTTTATCTTAATCGCCGCCTGGATTTGGGCCAACCTGTCGCGGCTCGCCGCCGGACAAAACGGTGTCCTTTCTTTTTTTCTCGGATCCCTCTTTGCCCTCATCCTGATCTTCAGGCCCAAGCTGGAGCATGAAGGCTATAAACTGCCAGGCTGGGGCCTGGGCCTCATCGGAGCAGGTGGAACGCTGATGGCTATTCTGGGGATGATTATTCCCATCCATCAAATCGAGTGGCTGGGGATGCTGCTGATTTTATATGCCGCCCTGGCCTGGGCCTTGCCAAGACGCTACGGGAAAGACCTTGTTTTCGCCCTGTTCCTCATCTATTGGATCCATCCCCTGCCCAGTCAGATCTTTGGTCCCTTCCAACTGGCAATGCAGTCCTTGTCAGTCAAGTTCAGCGAAGGACTGTTGCAATCTTTGAATGTCAGGGTTTGGGGCGATGACATGGTGTTACGGGTCGGCACACGCGTGTTTGGGGTGCCGGAAGCCTGTAGCGGCATGAAGACGGCCATCACCGTTCTCTTCTGCGGGCTGGGCGTCGGCCTTTTGATGCGGTTTGGCAAGTGGGCTCTGGCCGTACTCCTGGGCATCGGCCTGGTTCAGGTTTTGATTCTGAACGTCATTCGCATTTCCGGCATGGTCTGGTTTGGAAAAGACAAACCGCCGGGCTGGAATGAACAAGCCCTGCATGACACCATGGGGATCTTCCTGCTTTTGGCCGTTGGCCTCATCCATCTGGATGCCGTGTTGCTTCGTCAGTGGCTTAAGTTCCGCGAACATCAGGCCACGCTTAAGGTTATAGACGATGAAATCGGCGAAAAGGAGGAGAAAATAAGGCGCTGGCCCGTCTTCTGGCGCTTTGTCTTCGCCTGGTGGAAACATATCACGGCCATCCTCGTCATCGGACTCATCTTTCTCACGTTCCACTATCGGTTGAGAGCGGATCACAGGGCTGAAATGATCCGCGGCGTTGCCCAGGCGTTGTCCAATTCTGATCTGGAAAACGCCCAGAGGGCGATTCAGGCGGCACTAATCTTGACACCAGGGGATGATGACCTGCTGCTGGATCTCGCCAAAATTAAAATTGGCAGGGGGAAATTCGAGGAAGCGTTGCGCCTTATCCAGCGTAAACCCGTCAACGCCCGGTCCATCGAAGAGCGCGTGTTTGAAGCCCGCGCCCTGCTGGAACTCAAACGGATCAAAGAAGTCGCCGAAACCATCTCCCGGTTTCCCCCTGAGTCACGTCAACTGCCCGGAGTGGCGCTGGTTCTGGCGGAATTTTATTCCGTCCTGGATAAACCCGCAGAGGTGGGAAGCAACGTCGTGCTGGCCGCCAGAGGCGTCGGCACCCAGGAGCGCATCCGCGGACTATTTCCCTATATGGCGGGCCGGGATTTATGGGACTCCATCCGCCTCGCAGATTCGGACCTCCCTTACGCCACTGCCCTTCAAGGCCTGATTGCTGTGGAAGCCAGACTCCGGATTGGCGACACAACCAAAGCCGCCGAGGTATTGCGCCGTGCCATGAAGTCCCGGGAACTTGACCCGGTCTTTTTGAACCCGGTCATCCGGATCATGCGCGACCGGCAGGATGCGGAATGGCAGCACTTGTTCGAATCCCTTTTCATGGCTAACCTCCAAACAATTAAAGCGCCTGACCTGACATTGGCCATGGATGGCGCTTTTTCGACCGGTCGCCCGGATATCGGTTGGCTGGCCTTTGTCCGCCTGGCTACGATTGCCCCGGACGATCCCATGCTACTGATTGCGCCCGCTGAATATGGCCGGAAATGGTTTCAATTCCGCCACGAAACACTCGGTGTGGGCGGCTTTGGGGAAAAGATGGTTGATGCCAAGCCTTTCTTCCAGATCGCATCCGGTCAATCCCCGTGGCGGGAACTTTGGAAACGAATTCCGATGGCGAATGAGCTGGGCGGACTCATCTCACGGGAAGGTTATGAACACCAGCTTAAGCTCTGCCTGGAAGCGCTTCAAAAAATGGAGGCTAAAAAGGCCCTCGATACGCGACTCAAATTGCTTTGGGGCCGGGTGTTGGGCGAACTGGGGCGATGGGAAGAAGCGCATGAGAAACTGAATTTATTCGAGCGCCAGTCCGGCCAGCAGCATGCCCTCTATCTGGCGGCACACGCCGAATTGTACAAGGCACAGGGGGATTGGGAAATGTGCTACGAAATGCTTTCGGAATATATTCGTACAGAGTCTCACCCCCCTTTAACCGTCTGGCTGGATCTCGCCAATGCCGCCATGGCGCTCGATCTCGGTTCCTACGCCATGGAATGCATGGATGAGGCCCGTCACGATTATCCCGAATCGGAAGAGTGGTCGCTGGCCATGGCAGGGATGTGGAGTTTCTTCGGCTTCAGCGAAGAAGCGCTCTTTGTGGTGAACAACATGAAGCACGCACCGGATCCCTCCTTGCGGGCCAAGTTGCTTCTCGCCACCGGACGCATAGAGGAGGGTCAAAAGCTGCTCCTTGTGGAAAATCTCCACGACATTGCCATTCCCAAAAAACAAACGGAAATGCTCCCCCCTGCCGAATGGGCGATGGAGTGGCGCGGCGGAAAACTTGATGACGAAGACTATGCGCTGGAACGCAAGGCGTTAAAGCCCCGGCAATCCCCTTTCCTGAAGGCATTGCAAGCGACCAAAGCATCATGGTATTCAGCAAAGGGCCAAGGGAAAACCTCGGATCTGGATCAGTGGACAAGCATCGGACGCAATGCCCGCGAAAAAGGATTGGCATTAGGGGAGCTGACGCTTCTGTTAATCCGACAGGATCGTACCAATGAGGCGCTGAACACCATCACCCAAGCGCTTCAATTCCAACCCGCTTCCGGCCTCCTCAACCGGCTGCATGTGTTGCTCCGGAAAGACGCACAAACCACAGCCAAAGCCCATACCGCCCAACCCTTGGATGGGGAATTATGGCTCGCTCATCTGGTGGCGGAAATGCGCGCCGGGGGCAACGCCGATTGGGCTGCCGGCGAGATTCAAAAAGCGGTCACAAACCACCTCTACCCTCCGGGAACCCTCGTGCGGGCGGGGGAATTCTTTCTCCGTTGCAATTTTACCAATGCCGCCAGCATCGCCGCCCAAGCCGCCATCAAAGACGGGCAGGGATTACTTCCCGCGGATGTGCTGGGGGTGACCACTGCCCTGAAGATAAAAGATACCGCCTGGGCACTGACGTGTGCCCGGGCCGGTACAGAACATGCCATTGAACCCTGGCCTTTTTACAAAATCATCATCGGGCTCAAAATCCGGTCTGGCAAAACGGATCCCGACATCATCCAGGCCCTCGAAGGGTTGACCTCCAAATATCCGGAGGAAAGCATCTGGGCGGAGCGCCTGGGGGAAGTCTATTTCCAAAAAGGGCAAACGGATCGCGCCCTGGGAGTGCTGGAAGATGCCCTTGCCCGGGAAGTGGGACAAAAGCAGGCGTTGCCACGAACCTACCTTTTGGCGGCGGAATCGGCACGACGTGAAGGAAATATCCCCCGTGCCATCAAGATCCTCAAGTTAGCCCATACGCGATATCCCAGCGATCTGAACGTTTTGAATAATCTCATCTTCACCCTGGCTCAGGATCCGATGTATATCGCCGAAGCCCTGACTTTACTACCCTCACTGCTTGACGAAAAGAAGGATGATTTTGCCATTCATGACACCGCTGCCCTGGTTTATATGCGGTCCGGGAATCTGATCGAAGCCGAGAAACACATGCAAAAGGCCCTTACCCTTGTAAAGAAAGGGGACTACGCCTGGCTGGAAGTCTACCTGAATGCCGCTGAGGCGCAACTCCGGACGGGAAAAACGAGAGAAGCCCATGAAAGCCTGTCTCTCATTTTGAAAACACCTGAACGGTCCACGATCATTGATGCCCGCGCCCGTGCCCTGCTGGATGAGCTCTCGCGTAAAGAACGTGAGCAAACGAAGTGGTTTTGATCTGAGGTGACGAAATGAACACCCTGGCCGCCCTTTATCGCATCCGCATTCTTCTGGTCAAGGAACTCGCTCAAATCAAACGTGATCGCAGTCTGCTGGGCATCCTTATTGTGGCCCCATTGTTTCAACTGCTGATTATGGGGTTCGCTGCCAACACGGATATCCGTGATATTCAAATCACCGTGCGAGACAACGATCGCTCCTATCACAGCCGGGACTATATCCAGTCATTAGGGGCCTCCGGATATTTCAAAATCACGTCTGCTGATGGTCCTGAACAGGCTGACGGGAAACTTCTGGTATCCGGTACGTCCAGCCTGATTCTCACGATCCCGCCTGATTTCGGCAAACATCTTCTGGCTGATCACCCGGCGACCGTTCAAGTTCTAGTGGACGGATCGGACAGTAATTTCGGGGTCAATGGATTAAATATGCTCCAGAAAGCCACACGCCAGTATTCCACCATGAATATCCGGCTGGCCATGGCAAATCTGGGCCGGCAAGGGATCACGTTGCCATTGATCGAGGCCGAAACCCGGGCCTGGTACAATCCCCATTTGCTCTCGCGCTATTACATGGTGCCCGCCCTCATGGGGGTTTTACTCCTCGTCACCACCATGCTGGTCACCAGTATGGCGCTGGTCAAAGAACGGGAAGACGGCACTATGGAACAGTTGATCGTCACCCCCCTGCGCCCCATTGAGCTGATGATTGGAAAACTTCTTCCCTTCGTCTTCATTGGCCTGATTGAAGTTACGCTTGCCCTTGGGGTGATTCGCGGGGTCTTCGGAATTCCCCTGCGGGGCCAGGTGCTTTTGCTTTATGCGTTTTCGGGATTGTTCCTGCTAACCACGCTGGGAATGGGGCTGCTGGTTTCCACGCTCGTCAAAACCCAGCAACAAGCCATGATGGTCGCGGCTTTTTTTGTCATGATGCCTTTTATTTTGTTGTCGGGCTTTATCTTCCCTGTTGAAAACATGCCCGCCGCCATTCAAGCTCTGGCGGCCATAATTCCGCTCAAGTATTATCTGGAAATTGTCCGGGGAATTTTTCTGAAAGGAACCGGATGGAATGAACTCTGGCACCCCGCCCTCGTCCTCTTACTCTGGGGAAGCGCCATCCTGACGATCGCCTCCCTCAACTTCAGAAAGCGAATGGATTAACGCCACCCTACAGACCTGAGGCATCAATGATGATGCGCTGTTGGTGCAGACACTTGGGACAGACAAAATTCATCATATAAGGGATTCCCACCGACGGGGTATCGATCACAATATCCCCCGTCTCAGAGCCACACCCCTTGCATTTGACCCGGAAGGAGGTTTTTTCTGTGTCGGCTTTGACAAGGCCGGCGCCTTTAACCTGAAGCTGGAGCTGGCCGATATGGGCGTTTTTTTGGGTTCCTTCTGGAATGCCGACGCAGCCACTCAAAAGGACCATAAGCCCGAAACTCAAGCCCACGATTGAACGAGAATATCGTTCCATCATTTCCTCCTTTTTCTACTGTTCGAAGTAGGTGTATCCACGGATACCCATCTTGTAATCTTTGACAAAGGCCATCTTTTCCCGGTGTGTGATCAGGCCGTTTTTGGCCGCCTTCTCGGCGCGGGCCTTGATGGTATCCACCATACTGTTGGGGCTGTATTCCATGTACTCCAGAATTTCATCCACCCGGTCCCCTTTGATCTGCGTCGCCTCTTCAATCCGGCCCTTTTCATTGATACGAACATGCAGGACATTCGTATTCCCAAGCAGGTTATGCATATCCCCTATCGTTTCCTGATACGCGCCGGTGAGGAAAATACCCATGTAGTATTCGCGCCCATCCCATTCATGCAGTTGCAGGACATGCTTCACATCGTGCAGATCAATGAATTTGTCGACCTTCCCGTCTGAGTCACAGGTGATATCTGCCAGCACCGCCTTCCGTGTCGGGCGCTGATTCAGGCGGTGAATCGGCATCATCGGGAACAACTGATCGATGGCCCAGAAATCGGGAATGGACTGAAATACGCTAAAATTACCGTAATACACATCCGCCGTGGCCGCGTCCAGCCCCTCCAACTCATCCGGCGTGTACTTGCGCCCGCGGGTCATTTCCGACACTTTACACACCACATGCCAGAAAATGGTCTCCGCCAGCGAACGCTCACGCAACGAGATGTTCCCGTGGAGAAACAGGGTGCGCAACTCATCCCGGTAATAGACGGCATCGTGATAGGCTTCCTGCATATTGCGGGGAGACAGGGTGTGGCACACCTCCATCAGATTCTGCAGCATCTCGTGGGAATCGGAGGACAATTTTTCCGGAATGCTGAGCGGCTCAAACCGGCGTACATCCAGAATGTTAAAAATCAGCACGGAGTGATGGGCTGCCGTGGCCCGCCCGGATTCAGTCACAATTGTCGGATGCGGCACACCACATTCATCCAGCGTATTCATCACCGTTTCAACCACCACCGAGGCATATTCGGCGGTTGAATAATTGGTGCTGCAGGCGAAATTGGTGTGGGAACCATCATAGTCCACCGCGAGCCCTCCTCCCATATTCAGGATGCCCATGCCCGCACCTTCCTTTACCAGCTCAACATAAAACCGGCACGCTTCACGCAGGGCATTTCGCACCCGGCGGATGTCGGACACCTGACTTCCTAAATGATAGTGAAGCATCTGGAGGCAATCCAACATCTTGCGCTGTCGCAACACATCCACCACCGCAATAATCTGGCTCGCATCCAATCCGAATTTACTGCGATCCCCGCCCGAGGAGTCCCAATGCCCTCCTGCTCGGCTGGAGAGTTTCGTGCGGATACCTACAACAGGCCGGACTTTCAGCCGTTCCGCCCGCTCAATGATCAGATCCAACTCACTGGGCATCTCAATGACCAGCACGGTGCGGGTCCCCATCTTGAGTGCCTGCAGGGCCAGGTCCACAAATTCTTCATCCTTGTATCCATTACAGATCACGAAGGCTTCGGGATCTTTCATCAAGGCCAGCGCCGCAATCAATTCGGCCTTGCTACCGGCTTCCAAGCCGTGATGATATTCCCGCCCGTATTCAGTAATATCGCCCACCACCTCATCCTGCTGATTCACCTTGATGGGAAATACTCCGCGATACTGCCCTTGATACGCGGCATCAAAGATAGCCCAGCGGAAGCTCTCATTGATCTCTTTGATGCGGGAGGCCAGAATGTTGGAAAAACGGAGAAGCACCGGCATATTCAAACCGCGGCTATGACACTCATCGATCAAGTGCATCAAACTCACCTCGGTAGCACTCTTGGGGCCATTCGGGCGGACAATCACTTCCCCCCCGGGCGTTACATCAAAGTACCCCTGACCCCAATTCCGGATTCCGTACAAATCAGCAGAGTTTTCCGCCGTCCACCGCGTCAATGCCTCATGCCTCATGATCCCAGTCTCCTGTACACATCAATTTCGCTGCATAGAACCCAGCTTCAAGTTCGGAAAAGCCAGAAAAGTCAGCTCGAACATCACGCGATAGTCCGCCTTCCGCCGGCTCCCGTCTGCCTGGATATACGAAGGAAGATAACTCCCACCCCATCCCACCGACATGCAATCATATTTCCGGGTGATGGAGATTCCCTGTTCCTCCAAACGGGAGGTCTGGAACTCAAACCGGTCATAAACACCAAATTCCCAACGTTTGTTCGGAAGCCAAGCCAGATCGGTAATCAACAGACTGCTGGAATCCACGAGATAACGCTGGTCAATATTCGCGCGCCAGTCATCCTTTTTAAACCGCGCCTCAGTATTGAAGGTATCCACTTTTCCGGCATACGAGTCATACGTGCCATCCATATATATCTGACACCATTTGGCCAGATTAAATTCAGATTTCATCCCGACCACGGAGAAAGGTTGATCTTGATTCGCCTCTTCAAAGCTATACGTTGTGAAAACATCCAACGACACGATGTCGGTCACCTCCTTATCACGCTTGGTCTGCAGCCGGTTGCGCAACCCGAGCAAGATATCGTTCCGGCGGTCTAGCGCATCAATTTCATCAAACTGATGCAAGCTGGTTGGTCTCAGATTCGGCTCGGGCATAAAAGTATAGTCTGTGTAAGGCTCCACCACGTGCCGCAACCCGGTCCCGAACATATTCTCGTCGTTATTCATAACCTTGAAGGCCCGGAAGGTTGTTTCAAGACCCACGTTAAACAATGAGCGCAAATCGCTCCCCCGGGACGTTGCCACCTGCGAAATATTCGTTTTGGTTCCACTTGTGATACCCCCGCTGCTGTTCGTCGTCACCATGGCCACCATTTGGGTGACACTCCCCCAATTCACCGTCTCCGAGTAATACGTTGCCCGATACCCCGTACGAGGGGTCACATTCAGGAATCCAAAATTCCGGGTGGGATAATAGATTTCATGACTGGTATCAGCCCGGCCGGCGGAATAATTCTCTTGTCCCGAATCCTTGGGATACAGTTTCTGCAGATAAGCCACCGAGTTCCTGCTTTCATAGTAGAATGGGGAATCTCCGATTTCGCTGCGCTGCACATCGACCGCCAGTTCCGGCAACCGGTCAACCCCTTCATAAAAATCGTTCAACCGTTTATAGGCACTAAGACTCATGGTGGTATTTTCTTCACGATGAACATATGTGGCATAGTTCTGGGGCTGAAACCCATTGCGATATTCCCTCTCAAAGAAATCTTCCAGCACATACTGATCACTGAGATAGGTGAAGTCAGATAGAAAATAATCCTTGGCCCCAAAGGTCTGCATATGATCAAAACTTAGTCGATATCGCTGGGAATCCAACACGGACCCGCGAGCCCCGGAGTTATAATCCTTCTGAACGCCCTGATCGTCCGTAACGTAACCATACACACGGCCTTTTGCCTTATCGTCTGCGGCCACCCATCCGATTTCTTGTCCTACCGCCGGCCCCCGCTCAGTGCGATAGTCCACATGCGTGATGCCTCGCAGGTTGGAGGTCATCCAATATTTCGTGGAGGTCAAAAGATAGGCCCCCATCCGTCCCCGGTATCCAGCTTGGGCCGACATCCCGACGGAACGATCATTCAGGGAACTGTACCAATACGGCACATAGAACACGGGAATTCCGCCAAAGCGCAGTACCATGTTACGGGCCACAAAATGATCATTGGGATATACACGTACCCGCTGGCAATTCATGGTGTAGTGATACTCACCCGGCTCGTTGCTACAAGTGGTCATCACTGCATGATGCAGAAGGAGGTAATCATTGGTCTTGGTCGCCGACTCCGCCGTCATCCGGAAAGGAGCATAATTAGCATCAAACCCGCCTGTCGACCAGGTGCCATCCGCAAGGTTATAAACAAATGTTTCCCCGCGCCAAACCAGATTGGACTTAACAAAAACCACATTCCCGGTGGCGACGGCTATCTCGGTAACTTTGTCAAAAGTGATCTTTGTGGCTGTCAGTTTTTCATCGCCCCTGACCACCGTCACTCCGCCGGAAGCGATCATTTTCTTTCCGGCCTGTTCAAAATCCACACTCGGGGCGGACACATCAACAGGAATCGCCGAAGTGTGCGAAAGACCGCCCAACATTCCAAAGGGATTCGAAGCCGCCTGCGCCATGTCGGCAAAGGCGATAAAAATGATTGCTGTCCAGACCCATTTCATTGGCATATCTCTCCCGAATTTATTGAAATTTGGGTGTCACCTTACACCATCTTTCACCTCAACGCTAGCCCATTCCCCCCACCCGCGAAAAGCCTCATCCCAAGCCAATCAGGATGATCCCCACCACTATCCCTGTCAGGGCCAGGGCTTTTTGCCGGATATTCTTCTCTTTAAATAGCAGGGCCCCCAGACTGAATGAGACCAGCACGTTGCTCCGGCGCACAACGCTCACCATAGCAATAAGCGAGCCCGGCAGGGCCAGGGCATTGAAATAGCAGAAATCCGCCACCGCCAGCAGCAGGCCGATGGCGGGAATCGTCCAGCGCCACCGAAAGCGTGTGTACTGCCGACGCTGTGGCCACCAGAATAGACCTAATACCAGTCCCAAGATCACCACCAAATAGAAACTGAAGTAGGCTTGTACCACCATGGGCGCATACCGGCAGAGCAGATACTTGTCATATAACGAACTGACGGCTCCTAATGCGGTCCCCAAAACCAAAAGGCCAACCCAACCATTGCGGGCAAACCGAACCCCCTCTTTTTGGCCCGCCACGGAAAGGGCAAAATAGGATCCCAGCGCCGTCAACATCCCGCACCAACCCAGTAATGAAAACCGTTCCGAAAAGAGAAGCATTGCCCCTATCAAGGTTAAAACGGGTTGAGCCGCACGGATCGGGGCCCCCAGCGTGAGGGGAAGATGTTTGAAGGCAAAATAGGCACAAACCCAGGACGAAGCCACGATCAGCGACTTTATCATCAATAACCCATGCACACGCCACGCGACCGCCGGCACATACGCCCGCCCAAGCACATCCGCCCCCAGCCACTGCGAAAGAAGGGCCAGGATCGCAAACGGCAGGGCCGTTGAAACCGTCGCCCAAAACAGGACGGGAAGCACCGCATTATCTTTCAAGGACGCTTTTTTACAGACGTCATAGAGCCCCAGAAAAACCGCTGATATAAGCGCCAGAATCAACCACATAATGGGCGCAGGGTAGGGAGCGGGGTGGCGAAAGTCAACTGATCTGCTTTCTGTAAAAATAATGACTTGATAATCAGAAGGTTATGTACAATCTTGCACCTCTTCACAACAAGGATTGAATAAGGATTAAGTGTCATGGTTGTAAGGCTTGAAGACCTCGGTAAAGCGGTGCGGGAGACCCAATATGCTGTTCGTGGGCCCATTGTAGCCCGTGCTGCCGAACTGGAACGTGCGGGACGCGAAATTATTTACTGTAACATCGGGAATCCGCAGTCTTTCGACCAGAAGCCGCTGACATGGGTCAGGCAGATTCTGGCCTTGGTGGAATACCCGGAATTATTGGACCGCGCCACAGATCTATTTCCTTCCGACGTGATCGAAACGGCCCGGTTCATTTTTCAAAAGAGCCAGCACGGTCTGGGCGCCTACACCGAAAGCAAGGGGTTGCGCTTTATTCGCGAAGCCGTGGCCAACTTCATTGAACGACGGGACGGCATCAAGGCGGATCCGGAAACGATTTATCTGACCGATGGCGCCAGCAAGGGCGTCCAGGCAACCCTCGAAATCCTCATCTCCTCCGATCATGACGGGATTATGGTTCCGATCCCACAATATCCGCTTTATTCAGCCACGATTACCCTCTATGGCGGACATCGCGTTGATTATTACCTTGAAGAAAACTCGGGTTGGAAATTAAGCCTCGCCCAATTGGAACAGGCTTACCAGAACGCCTGCGCTGCGGGCATCAAGGTTCGGGCGATTTGTGTGATCAACCCCGGGAATCCCACTGGATCGCTGCTGGACGAACAGAATATCGAAATGGTTATCAAATTTGCCCAGAAACACCATATCTCTATTCTGGCGGATGAGGTTTACCAGGACAATATTTACCGGTCCACGGATTCGTTTGTTTCATTTGCCAAAATTCTGGAGAAACACCGCATCAAGGATGTTTCCCTGTTCAGTTTTTATTCCTGTTCAAAAGGGCTCCTGGGCGAGTGCGGGCATCGCGGGGGATATTTTGAATGCCGCAACCTCCCGGATGAGGTGCTCTTCGAAATCACCAAAATGCAGTCGGTCTCTCTTTGCGCCAATACCGTCGGGCAGGTGGTCACGTATTTAATGGTAAACCCGCCCCAACCGGGACAAGCCTCGTATGATTCCTATACCCGTGAACGCTCGGCCATTTTTGAATCCCTGCGCACCCGGGCCAAAATGGTGGCAGACGGACTCAATCAGGTGCCTGGCATCAGCTGTCAACCGGTTGCCGGCGCGATGTATGCCTTCCCGAAGATTACCCTTCCCCCGGGAATGACAGATGACGAATACTGCATGCGATTATTGGAGGAAACAGGCATTTGCGTCGTCCCCGGATCCGGATTCGGCCAGGTACCCGGCACATTTCATTTCCGCACCACCATATTGCCACCCACGCATAAAATTGAAACGGTCGTTAAAACCCTTGCCGAGTTCCAGCGTAAAATCATGTCGTCCGGTAGAGGGTGACCAAGAAAAGCCGATCTCCAAGGGATATTTCCGGTCTTTGCGCAAGGCAAGGGATTATCTTGGCATAATTTTATAGGTTCTCAACAAAGACATTACCATTAATGCCACCCCGGTAATCCCAATCAGAATGGATAGTATATTCTTGATATTCTGCAACACGCTATTCTCTGCGAATTCTGAACTGGCATAAAAACGGGTACCCTCCCGTCCTCGATCCATCCGGTAACAAAACTGAGTGACCAGTGTTACAAATAGCAACCCCATACCGAGGACGAAAGGAAGGGTATCACTGTTTCTCAGTATCCCGCCGCTCCCTTTGGGTTTAATAACTACAAGAAAGCCCACTAGAAAACCCATCATCAGGCCAAAAACAATCTGGTAAGCCCAACCTATCCAAAATTTGATTTGATTCTTCATGTCCCACCCCTCCTGTTCCCGCTGTTCCACACCGCCATCCGGTGGCGTAATATCGCTCATGAAAGACCTCCCTTCAAGGTAATAACCCTGTTCATTCCCTCCATTTATTTACTTGTATCCATCCCTTTAATCCGTATTATCTGCGCCCTTAGTAGTTCGGGAAGTTCCCGGACGGAAGCGAGTGTTGTGTCTCTCCGGCACAGCCAAAGCGGATTGTCCTGCTTAAGCGGGACTTAATACACATGGAGGCGAGCATGGATACTGTTCAAGAAACGGCGGAGCTTACCGTCAAGGACCTGTTGGATGCGGGTCTGCATTTCGGTCATCAGACCAAGCGTTGGAATCCCAAAATGAAACCGTTTGTCTTCGACAAGCGTAATGGAATCCACATTATTGATCTTACCAAAACCCTCGAGCAGCTTGAGAAGGCCAAGGCGTTTGTTTATGAAACGGCGGCCCGCGGGCGGCCGATTTTGTTCGTGGGTACCAAGAAACAGGCGCAGCAGGTGACCAAGGAGATTGCGACCTCCTGTGGCCAGCCGTATGTCAGTACCCGCTGGCTTGGTGGAACCTTGACGAACAGTCTGACCATCCGCAAGCGGATCAAGTACATGCACCAGGTTGAAAAGATGGAAAAAGATGGCGATTTCGAAAAAATGCCCAAGAAGGAAGTCGCGGTGTTGCGTAATGAGTTGGAAAAACTGCGCAAGAATCTTTCCGGTCTGGCCAACATGGATGACAAGCCCGGCGCGATGTTTGTGGTGGATGTCAACCGGGAGGCCATTGCGATTGCCGAGGCAAACCGCCTGCATATTCCCGTCATTGCCATTGTGGACACAAACACCAATCCCGATCCTGTAGACTACCCGATCCCGGGCAATGATGACGCCATTCGCGGCATCAAGATGATTGCGGGCGCACTCGCCGCAGTGATCAGCAAAGGCGTATCGGAATATTCCAAGATTGCGGTCGAAGAAAACAAGAAGCGGGAAGCTGCTCAGGGTCAGGACCGCGGACATGATCAAGCGGACGGCGATCGGCGTCCTTCTGGTCCTCGCAAGCCGCGCGGCGAGAGTCGGAGTCCCCGGCGTCGGACTGGTGGCGCCCCGAAGACGGAGTCCGAGGCCGCTGTAGCACCTCAGGCTTGATTTGTTCATCCCTCTCCCGTCAATTCCTTTGGATTACGACGGGAGAGATTTTATAGACTCTCAAGTAAGGAGAAAATTACAATGGCTGATATTACAGCAGCAATGGTTCAGGAATTACGTGAAGCCACGAATGTCGGGATGATGGAATGCAAACGTGCCTTGGTGGAGGCGGGGGGCAATAAGGATCAAGCGATTCGACTGCTTCGTGAACGCGGGATGGCGATTGCCGCCAAGAAGGCCACTCGGACTGCAAATCAGGGGTTGATTGCTTCCGCAGGCGACAGTAAGACTGGCGCCCTGATCGAAATCAACTGTGAGACCGATTTTGTGGCCAAAAACGAGAGCTTCCAGAAGTTCGTCAAAACGATGGCCGCTAAAGCTCTTTCGATCCCGGATGGTAAAATCACCGAGGTAACGAAGGAGGAAATGGCCGCTAAGATTGCCGAAATCGGCGAAAATCTGGTGGCTAAACGAAACATCAGCTACGTCCTTCAAGGGCCCGGTCTGGTGGCGACCTATATCCATCTGAACGGGAAACTGGGCGTGATGGTTGAGATTGGTTGTGGCAAAGACGCCACCGCAGGCAGTCCGGTGGTTCAGGAGTTGGCCAAAGACATCACGCTGCATGTCGCGGCTTGCAGTCCGCGGTATCTGGTGAGCAAGGACGTACCTGCAGATGTGATTGCGGCCGAGCGGGACATTTATGCCAAGCAGGTGGTCGGCAAGCCGGCGAATATTGTGGACAAGATTGTGGATGGGAAGATGACCAAGTTTTACTCCCAGGTTTGCCTGGTTGATCAGGGCTTTGTCAAGGATCCCGACACCTCGATTACCAAACTTCTTGAGGCCAAGGGCAAAGAAGCGGGAGATACCCTGACTATCCGCCGGTTCGTCCGGTGGCAGTTGGGAGAGTAACCCTGCGATTCAAAAAATTGCAAGGGCAGGGGTACCTCCCCTGCCCTTTTTAGTTTATACTCCGCACATGGCCGTATTCAAATATCCCCGGTATGCCAAGAAAAACTCATCTGCCATGGCGGATGGCGGCCTGGCTATTTCCTCAATGGTAGGGTCCCTCGTCAGTTCCTTGAAATTGGATGAACAAGGCCGGATGGGGATATTAATTGATCGGTGGGCTTCGGCGGTAGGTCCCGGTATTGCAGCACATACCCGGCCCGGCCGGTTGATAAACAAGGAATTGACCATTTTTGTCGATAGTTCCCCCTGGCTCAGTGAACTTCAGCGATGTGCCAAAAAAGAGCTGCTCGCCAAATTGCAGGGTGTGTTTGGTCGTGACGTAATCCAAACCATCCGGCTTAGTATGGACCCGGGCAAAGAATAAGTCAGCCGGTCTCGGATTCCTGCTGGTTTACGATCTGGTCTGCATCCTTCAAGATTTTCAGTTCAGGATAATCGTATTTTGACGGGGAGTGATGATTCCCGATAATGTTTTTTACAATCTCGATTTTTTCCGCCGGGAATCCAATGGAAGCAAGAAGCTGTCCCGCTATGGGAGGGCCGTATTTCTCCTGCGTTTTCCCGGTATTATAGCCCAACTCTTGTTCTGACACCTTGATGCCGATATCGTGAAGCAGGGCTGCTGCAATGACAATTTCCTCATCGCCACCGGGACGACTATGAAAAATTTGTTCCGCATGGAACAGTACTTTCAGCGCATGCTCGATCCGGCGATCATCGTTTTCAAAATATTCCACTAAACACCTGACAATTTTTGCCCTTGGAGTATTCATTTCGATGGGGTCTGCCGTTGCTTCACTTGACTGACAATTCCTTTTGCAAAGCCTTGATCTCGTCCTCAAGCTCCTCGATCTTTTGCCAGTGCGAAAGCGATGCATGATGTACGCTGATGAATTCCGTCCTGCCGGCACAATGTTCTGGAAGCGTATCTTTCAAATCTTTCAGAGTCTCTTGAAGTTTTGCCAATCTTGCCTTTTTGTCTTCTTCATCCTTCATGGCTTTCTCCTTTTTTCTAAGCGTTCTCTTCCTGTCCTCTTCCCCGTTTAATGAGCACTGTGAGAATGGAGATGTCCGCCGGGTTTACCCCAGATATGCGCGCGGCCTGTCCGAGCGATTCCGGGCGAATCCTTTTTAATTTTTCCCGACACTCAAAACGCAACACATCGAGCTTATCATAATCTATCCAATCGGGAATCCTCTGATTTTCAAGGCCGCGCGCCCGTTCAATCTGCAATTTTTCACGCTCAATATAGCCTGCATATTTAACGAGAATTTCAACCTGATAAATGACTAAACGGTCCGATATTTCCTTGGATGGCAATTCGTTATACGTAACTTCCGTTCTACGAAGTAGTTGCGCAAGAGATTGTCCATGATAAAAACTTGTTTTAAGGCGATTCAGTTCGGTTTCTATTTGATTTTGATAGTGGTCGAATCGCTGGATATCCTGTTTCGGTATGATCCCCAAGGCTTTCGCAAAAGGAAGCATTCTAAAGATTGAATTATCCTGACGTAGAATAAGACGATGCTCTGCGCGGGACGTAAACATACGATAGGGTTCGTTTGTGCCCTTTGTCACCAGATCATCGATCAAAACGCCGATATAGGCATCCCCGCGTCCGAGCACAAATGGGGGTTCACCCCTTAATTTCATAACAGCATTTACACCGGCAACAAAACCCTGCCCTGCCGCCTCCTCATAGCCAGTAGTGCCATTGATCTGTCCGGCGAAATAAAGATGCTCGAGTAATTTTGATTCCAAAGTGTGAAACAGTTGCGTGGGATCCGAATAATCATATTCAATCGCATAGGCCAAATTAGTAAACACGGCCCGCTCCAACCCGGCTATTGAATGGATCATCGCGATTTGAACATCTTCTGGAAGACTGTTGGAGGTTCCATTTGGATAGATTTCAGGGGTGTTCCTACCTTCCGGCTCCAAAAAGATATGATGGCTATCCTTGTCCGCAAACTTAACTATCTTGTCCTCAATCGACGGACAATACCGGGCGCCGGTTCCTGTAATGATCCCGCCATACATGGCGCTCTTATCAAGATTTGCGCGAATAATATCGTGGGTTTCTTCATTTGTGTGGGTTAAATAGCATGAAATCTGGTTGTTTCCAGGCTCCCATGGCCGCAAGGCAGAATGTTCTACGTGGAACATTCTAGAGCTGGCAGTGGGCATTTGGCGGCTGGCAGATGGAGGAATCGAAGGGTTTGAAGAGCTATCAGATTGTTCCCCGTCATGGACCTTTTCACCGCTAACTGCCAACTCTCTACTGCTCACTGACTCTTGTTCCACGTGGAACATCTTTGAATCCTCAATCCTGATTCCTGATTCCAATGTACAGTTTTGCTTCATTTGAAGCTCATAAGAGAAGAAAGGTGGCGGAATATCTCCGGGTTGTTCTGCTGCCTTGCTCCAGTCGATACTATTTTTGTGCAGCCGCGGAGGTGTTCCTGTCTTTAATCTTCCAAGCCTGAATCCGATCCGTTCCAATGACTGGCTGAGCTTAGGGGCGGCAGCCTCACCTTTTCGGCCTCCAGGGAAAGAGATTTTGCCAATATGAATAACGCCCCGGAGAAAGGTCCCGGTGGTCAGAATAACGGTTCTTCCGGCTATCTGTCCGCCATCTGAAAGAATGACACCATGAAGTTTACCGTTTTGAAGCCAAAGGTCATTAGCTAATCCCTCAATGATGGTCAGGTTCTTTGTTGTTTCGACGACCTGCCGCATTCGGTCTGAGTAGGCATGCTTGTCGCACTGCGTTCTGAAGGCTTGTACTGCAGGACCTTTTTTTGTGTTGAGAGTTCGGAACTGGATTCCTGTATAGTCGCTGTTTTTTCCCATCTCGCCACCGAGGGCGTCAAGTTCGCAGACGATATGTGATTTGGCGATTCCGCCAATGGACGGGTTGCACGACATCCTGGCGATCGCCAGTCTGTCCATGGTGAGTAGGGCGGTATTGGCTCCCATTCTTGCAGCGGCAAGGGCTGCTTCGCAACCAGCATGTCCGGCACCCACAACTATGACATCGTATTCAATCATGGCTCTGCATTTGCATTCATTCTGAATCCTGACGAATGTATTCTGTACTATTCACTTCCCGATGCAGAAACGTGAGAAAATATTGTTGAGTAGTTCTTCATGATAGGTGCGGCCAGTAACCTCTCCCAGTGTCTCCAAAGCTCCGCGGAGTCGTGATGCGGCCAAGGCTGGATCCGGGGTAGGGCGGGTCAATAGCAGTCCGGATTCAACCACATCTTTGTAGGCAGAAACCAATAAATGGCGATGTCGCTCAGATATCGTGGCGTGTGACAAGCCTCCGCCTTTAACGCCTAATATGCTGATAATGGCCTGCTTGAGAGTATCGATGCCCTGATCATTTTTTGCGCTGATCAAAACGCGAGAGTATTCAGACTTATCAGTCTTATGTGCCTGATCAGTCTTAAATTTAATTGAATCACATTTATTATAGGCAATAATAGTTTTGTTTGATTTTAACTTAATTAAATTTTCTAAATCTTCAGCATCTATTCCGATCGTTCCATCTATGACATAAATATTGCAATCTGAATTAGTTATAGCTTTAATTGCACGACTAACCCCCTCTTTTTCAATTTCGCAAGGGGACTCCCTCAGGCCTGCTGTATCAATAATTCGGACCATAAAACCGCTAATGACCAATTGCTCCTCTATTGTGTCGCGCGTGGTGCCGGCCATTGGATTTACAATGGCGCGATCCTTGCCAACGAGCGCATTGAGTAGAGTCGATTTTCCGACATTGGGCTTTCCTGATATGACGACCAGGGCGCCTTCGCGTAGTAAATGCCCCTCGTCCCATGAATCAAGTAAACTTTTGAATTCGGATTCAACGTCATGGCGCCGGGTAATCACATCCAACATGACAGATTCGGGAAGTTCGTCCTCGGAAAAATCAAGAGTGGCTTCCAGATTTGCGGCGAGGGCTAGGGTGTGATCGTAAAGTTCGTCGAAATCCTTGCTGAGGGAGCCTGTCAGTTGTTCGAGCGCGGCATCGGCGGCGCGGTCAGACCGGGCCCGGATGAGGTCAAGAACGGCTTCGGCCTGAAGGAGATCGATTCGGCCGCTCAAAAATGCACGTTTTGTGAATTCACCAGGTTCAGCCATCCTGGCGCCGGCCTCAAGAACAGCGCGAAGAATCCGCTTGGCGGCGGCAAAGCCGCCATGGCCCTGAATTTCGATCGCATCTTCACGGGTATAGCTGTGCGGGGCACGATAAATCAGGAGAATCACTTCATCGGCCATTCCATTGGTACTAATGATGGAGCCATGTAAAAAAGACTGTCCTGGTCGCCGGGAAGGGGGCGCTCCCTTGCCTTTGAAAATATGGTCGGCAATGGCATGACTTGCAGGACCGGTCAGGCGAACTATCGCAATGGCGCCCTCGCCGGGAGCCGTGGCGATGGCGGCAATGGTATCTGTAAAAGGAATCGTCATTTACCGAGTGATTATTCAAAAACCCGGTGTTTGCGCCATAACTATCTTTGTAATGAAAAGGGAAGTTCGGGGAATAAGGGTAAAGAAGCACTCATTCAACAGATGGAGGATTTTATGGCCAGACATCGCAGATTGAATAGTTACCAGGCAGGAGAACTCAACCTAACAGCCATGATTGATGTGGCCTTCCAGTTATTGGCGTTTTTCATTCTCACGGCGCACCCTGTAGATGTGATGGCGAATCTGGAGGTTTTCCGCCCACGGGCTGATGCCGGAGAGAGCCCCATCACGCCCGCATTGAAAGTTACCATCTTTCCTGATGGCTACACCGTGAATGGCACCACGCGGTTATCGCTGGAAAAACTGGCAGAAAAGCTGGCCCATACCGCCAATCTGGATAAATCACAGACCATCATCATTCAATGCACAAATGAGTCCGACCATGGCCATTTGATAAGTTTCCTGGATGTCTGCGCCAAACTGGGCCTGCACAACCTCTCCGTCGTCAGTTCAGGCGGTGCGTGAATGCTCCAAGAACACCTGCTCTATAACAATCAAACGTCAGTCAAGTCGCTGACTTGAAAAACGAAGCGAATACATTGACCTGCTCTGGGACTATCAAAATGCAGTCGGCAGCATCAGGCGCAGCTCTCAGCTGCTGCCGCGCCAGCCAGCCATCAAACGCTTTGAGGCTCTGATTAAACATGAATGGTTACAAACAGTAACACTCGTCGAAGACGCACGAAAACGTGAGGCCGCACGACCAAATTCTCAAAACCCCGCAATGGCGATGCCTGATCGGGAAGGGGAGGGCCGCCATTCGTGAGCACTGCGACATCAGATGAAAAGCGACTGGCATGTCTTGGGGTAATTTGCTAAATCATGCCCATGATTTCAGTGCCTACCAATAAATCGCCACAACGCACACGGCAACAAAAACTTGGACAGTTTCTTACTTCGACGCCTACTGCCGATTTCATGGCGTCGATGTTCGGACCGCTCCCGAACATGGTTCGTTTACTGGATGCGGGGGCTGGTTCTGGCGCGCTTACCCACGCATTTGTCTCGCGCGTGTGTGATAGAAAAAGCGAAGTCCGGGCTATCGATGCGACCGTTTACGAACTTGATCACAGCATTCTTGTTGCTCTCTCCGAGACCATGCTGGACTGCCAGCGACGTTGTACTAAAGCAGGGATCCATTTCTCTTACACCGTTCACTCTGCCGATTTTATCCAGGAAATGTCCGGACGTCTTGCAGGGGATATGTTCGGAGTGCCGCCACCTGTTTTCGATGCCGCCATTGTAAACCCTCCCTATCGTAAAATCAGTGTCGACTCAACCGAAAGGTGCGCCCTGCGTTCCATTGGGATTGAAACAAGTAATCTTTACACCGGTTTTATAGCCCTGATAGTGCGGTTACTGGTATCTGGAGGGCAGATCGTCGGGATCACGCCGCGCAGTTTTTGCAACGGCCCTTACTTCCGCTCTTTCCGTGAGGACTTTCTGAATCACATGGAACTGCGTCGACTGCACATTTTTGAATCACGCAAAGCTGCTTTCCGAACTGACAATGTGTTGCAGGAGAACATCATCTTTCATGCCGTAAAGGGGCGGAACCAACCCCGCGAAATGGTTGTTTCCAGTAGCAGTGGCGAACATGGTGATGCAATCACCGAGACAATATTTCCCTTTGTTGAGATTGTTCACCCTCACGACACGGAGAAGTTCATCCATATTCCGTCTTCGCCAAGTCACGCGACAGCTAAAGAAACCATGGACGGCCTCAACTCTAGCCTTGCCTCATTGGGTGTGACTGTTTCAACAGGGCGAGTCGTTGATTTTAGACTCAAGGAGGCCCTTCGCAAAGAGCCCGAACGTGGAACAGTACCGCTTGTTTACGCCTGTCATTTCAATGGCGGTACTGTTCACTGGCCTAAACTTGAGGCCCGCAAACCCAATGCTATCCTTGACAATGACGAAACGCGCCCATGGCTTGTTCCGTCCGGAGTTTATCTGCTCACTAAGCGTTTCACATCCAAAGAAGAGCGTCGCCGCCTCGTGGCTTGTATGTTCGACCCCGACCAAGTGAAAGCGCAATGGCTTGGTTTTGAGAACCACCTGAACTACCTCCATTCGAACGGGCACGGGCTGGAACGAGGGCTGGCAATCGGCTTGTTTGCTTTTCTGAATTCCACAGTGGTTGACCAGTATTTTCGCCGCTTCAGTGGCCACACCCAGGTGAATGCCACCGATTTGCGGACATTGGCTTACCCCGACCGAGACACCCTGCAAGCCATGGGCCGGGAAATAAACACCCTTAACCTCTCCCAAGAGGAAATCGATCAACTGGTTAGGAAGCATCTCCATGCTCAAAGATAAGACCAAACGAAAAACTGTTTCCAGAAAACGACGGCTCACAGAAGCGATCGAGGCGCTTACCGCTTTACAATTTGGTCCAAAGCAGCGGAATGAAACAGCCGCTTACACACTTCTCGCCTTGCTAAATCTTCAGGTCAACATGGCATGGGCTGAAGCACAGGCTCCGCTATGTGGCATCACTCCAGTCATCGATTTTATCGCCACAGCCTACCGAGTCCGCTACGCACCAAACACGCGTGAATCCATTCGTGATGATGCCGTAAAATTCTTTGTAGAGGAAGGACTGCTGCTACGTAATCCCGACGATCCCCACCGGCCAACCAATAGCGGAAAGACGGTGTATCAAATCGAGCCGACTGCTCTCGCTTTGTTTCGTAAGATTGGAACCCCTGGCTGGAAAACAGCCTTGCAACAATACCTAGTCAGTCGCGAAAGCATCAAGCATGAGATTGCCCGCAAGCGTGATTTGGCCCGCGTACCGGTGGCGTTGCCAAATGGCTCCCAAGTTGCGCTTTCTCCAGGTGGTCAGAACCCGCTCATCAAGGCGATCATCGAACGCTTTTGCCCGGCCTTTGCTCCCGGCGGCGTGGTCATCTATATCGGCGACACGGAAAATAAGTTCGTCCACATGGACGCTGCGGGTTTAGCTGCATTGGGCGTTACCTTGAATTCTGCCGCCAAGATTCCCGATGTCATCGTGCATTACACCGCCAAGAACTGGCTCCTGCTCATTGAAGCCGTTACCAGCGCAGGGCCGGTGGACGGCAAGCGGCGCAAAGAACTCAAGGATTTGTTCGTTGGCTGTAAAGCGGGGCTGGTATTTGTCACCGCCTTTGAGGATCGCCGCACTATGCAGTCATTCGTTTCTCATATTGCCTGGGAATCCGAGGTGTGGATCGCCGAAGACCCTGACCACATGATTCACTTCAATGGAGATCGGTTTCTTAGGCCGTATCCTGATGTAAATCCGGAGTTCAGAAACCCGGAATTGTCGCACCTGTGAGCCGGTGGGAGAGGCGCAATCACGCCTGAGTAACCGTTGTATGATCGTGTTGTTCGCTGTCGGCGTCAGTCTGTTCTGGAGTGCTCCAATTGTACTTGTAGTTTAGAGGTGGCAGTTCACCGTGGTGATCTAGGTACGCTCGGAGGTGTTCTCCTTCCAACCGATAAGCATCATGTTTTGACGAGGTAGCAGCAGAAAATACAAAAAGTGTTGCGGGATGCCGACGGACCACTAAGGACACTCGGGGGACAGACCAAGCTAAAGTGCCAATCTCAATAATAACCAATAAACTGCGTGTTGCGCACAGAAATTGAACCCCTTGATTTACAGTCAAAAGCGGTGCCGGTTTTGCCGTGAAATCACCCTGAGGACGGTATCCAGCACTTGATCAAGTTGCTTCCCGACGTCGTCACAAAGGAATCTGAGGACGAAATAGCCATGTTCCTGTAGGCAGGCATCTTTTCGCCGGTCGCGCCGGTAGGCCTCTTGATCGGAAAAATGGTGTGGACCATCAAGCTCAATTACCAGTTTGGCTGCCGGGAAAAGGAAATCTACCTCCATCTGTCCATAATTATCGAAGGGGATGGGCAGGCTCTGATTGAGGCGGAAGCGTCCGGCGGTTTCCGGCAATGTTTCAAGTCGTGTGAAGAAAAAAGCTTCGGTGGCACTACGGGCACGGCCTACGCCTTCGGTATCGGCAGGGTAGGTGCGGGCAGCATGCACAAACAAATTGCCAAGATGGGTATCCACACCGTCCCGGATCAGGCGCTGTACGGTGGCAGCATAGTCGCGTTTCCATTCCGGCTCAACCGGCAAGGGGACATCCGAGGGCCAGCCCGGGACGGCACTGGCGGGAAGAAGGATGCTATATCCGATCGCCTCATAACCTTTGCAGCGTTTGTCGAACATGCGGGCCAGCATGGGGACGTTCAGGTCGGCATAATCGTAAATCCTCACTTCTTTTTTGCCTTCATGCAAGCGGTGGAGACGGCCCGCATATTGCGCGATGGTGCCGCGCCAGGATACCGGTAGGGTCAGGAAGAGTGTATCGAGTCGTGCGTCATCAAAGCCCTCTCCTAGATAATGCCCCGTGGCCAACAGAACCCGTTCCTCGTCTGCCGGAATAGAAGCCAGGCGAGTGAGCAAACCTTTGAGTTCTTTCCGGCCCATCCCTCCCCGTAAAACAAGAAGATGTTTAACGGCGGGTTCAAGAAGGGCCTGAAGCGACTCGAGATGTTCCGTACGCTGGGTCAGCACGATAGGGCTTCGCCCCTGTTGTACTGACGCAATTACATCTTGGACAATCAACTCGTTTCGTGGCCTACAGTTGATCAGTCCATCGTACAGCGTCTGGAATTGAAGTCGGCGATCCTCTTCGAGTTGTTGCGGGGGAATGTAGGCGGTAGGTCTGACGAGGATGGAGTGAGTGAAGGGACGTTGGTGGGCCTGTTGTCGGGCATCCACACGGAAGCGGACAGGTCCGCAGAGCATCTGGACAAGGGGGTGATGACCATCCTTGCGGGCCAGGGTGGCGGTGAGTCCGGTGAAAAACCTGGCCTTGGCCTGGCCAGCCACCTGTGCGTAGTGAGGGGAAGCGAGATGATGGCATTCATCCGCGATCACGTAGCCGTAGGCTCCTACACGGTCATCAACCTGTCCTTCATGAACCAAGCTCTGCATAATAGCGACATCGATTATGCCGGTTGGCTTATTACGTCCGGCCCCGATACAGCCAATGGCTTTTGGGGGTAGTTTGAGGAATGAGGACAACCGTTCCACCCATTGCTCCATCAGTTGGCGGCGATGTACAAGGATCAGGGTGTTCACGCCCCGCTGTGCGATAAGCCACGCGGCCAGCACGGTCTTGCCGAAGGCGGTCGTAGCCCAAAGGATGCCGGTTTCGTGAGCGAGGAGAGCCTCTCCGGCGGCTCGCTGGTCTGGATAAAGATCGCCAATGAAGGCTGCGTCGATGGGGTTCCCCTGAATACGTTCATCGAGAAGAGTGGTTTTGATAGAGAGCTCTGATAATAGGGCTTGAAGATTGGGCAGGCAGCCGCGCGGAATACCAATATGCTGTGGATAATCCTCAGCACAAGCGATGATCCGTGGAAGGGAGATATAGTTCCGCATCGCTTGCTGTTTGTAGAATTCCGGATTCTGGAAGGCTGCGAGGCGGAGGATGCGGTTGCGTAAGGCGGGGGGAAGGTTCTCCTTGCGGATGAAGATCTGGTTCCCGAGGATGAGTTCAAGGGTAGCAGGCAGGGGCGTTGTGATCGGTATGGCCTTCCGTTGCCGTGAAGGGGGTAAAGACCAAGGTATGGCTTCGTCCTCATCCTGCAACACCATTTGGACATTGAGTACACGATCTTGTCGTTCCGCCTTTTGGATAAGGGACTCAATAAAGTCGCGTGAAAGTCTGGGGAGGGAGGCGAGAAAAGCCCATTGGTCGGGGAGAGGAATCCCTTGCTCATCCAGGAAGACACTATGGCCCTGCTCACGGGGAAGTTTTTGGAGGGGGAGGGCAATCAGGTTCCCAAAACCTTTGGAGGGGAGGGTGTCTTGATTAGGAAAAAAACGGTCATATGAGTCCAGGCCGATATCCGGACGGCGCTCCATGGTTTCGGTGAGAAGATAAGAGCCGAACTTCCGGGCGAGGGAGGCAGGAATGGCCTGGTCGAAGAAAAACCATAAATGGCCCCCATTGCCGGAGCGGGAGCGTTCAAGGGCTAAGGGGATGTTGAACTGACGGCAAGTCTCTGTAACGGCCGCCACATCTTCCTGCCAACCTGCCTTATCGAAATCGGCGGCAAGAAAGAAGCAAGTGTCATCCTGAAGCAGAGGATAGAGGCCCATTACGAAAGGGGTGCCAGCGGCATCCTGACCGGAAAGATGCCAGCGGATGGTCTCATCGGTGACGGGGCGGAAACGACGGTGCGGACAATCCTGGCAACGGACGGCATGCTTATCACATAATCCCCGTATCCATTCATTGGCGCAGGCAGGCTGATAACCTGATTTACCTGTTTTCCGGCTTTCGAAACGCCGGGGATAGACATCCTCCCGGCCCCTAAACAACCACCGGAAAAGGGCAATTTTAGCATCCGGTGGCGAAGCATTATTAATCGAGGCGTCAACCATGGGAAAGATACGCTCCGTAAATCCATAATCCTGTAATGTAGCCGGTCATGGTTTCAGGTTATTGAATCAGACATTGTCCATCAACATATTCTTGATCCTTCGTTGCGAAATTCCGGCAGTTCCTCTACACTCCGCATTTCAATTCATATACAGGCAAAAGGTAAGGATTTTATGGAACTGAAGAATGAAAATCAGGCGCCTCAAACGCCGCCTCCTGATCAGAAAAAAAAGCCGGAGGTGATGCCCCCTGCCAAGTTCTCGCCGCAGGGACTTATGATCTGGTTGGCAATCATCGGGCTCATGTTGATGGCGTATCAATTTTACCGGGATGACCAGCAACCCACTGCAGAACTCAACTACAATCCCGACTTTGTCAAACTGGTGGAGTCGGGCGAGATTCCGGAATGTGAGATCGTGTCGGAAATTTCAGGAAACCAGTACATTCGTGGCACCCAGAAAAGCATCGACCCGCGAACCGGGAAACGCAAACAGTTCAAGGTGGATGTGATGGTGACGGATAACATGCCCGTCTGGCTGCGGGAGCATGATGTAAAATTCAAATTCCGGCGTGAAAGTCCCTATTTCTGGCAGATTGTATCCAGTGCCCTTCCGATTCTGCTACTCCTCGGGCTCTTGTGGTTCATGTTCTCCCGCCAGATGAAGGGGATGGGGCAGGGGGCTTTGAGCTTCGGGAAAAGCCGGGCCAAGATGATGGCGCGTGAAAAGAACAAAGTCACTTTCAAGGATGTGGCCGGCGTGGAAGAGGCCAAGGAGGAGGTCCAGGAGATTATCGATTTCCTAAAGGATCCAAAGAGATTTCAGAAACTCGGTGGGCGCATTCCAAAGGGCGTACTCTTGATGGGACCTCCTGGAACCGGGAAAACCCTGATGGCCAAAGCCATTGCCGGTGAGGCCGGTGTTCCCTTCTTTAATATCAGTGGATCGGATTTTGTTGAAATGTTTGTCGGGGTGGGGGCCTCACGTGTCCGCGATATGTTCGAGCAGGGCAAACGGAATGCGCCCTGTATCATCTTCATCGACGAAATTGATGCCGTGGGCCGCAGCCGGTTTTCCGGGGTGGGTGGAGGCCACGATGAACGCGAGCAGACCTTGAATGCCTTACTGGTGGAGATGGATGGATTTGATACCCAGGAGGGGGTTATCATTATTGCGGCGACCAACCGGCCGGATGTGCTGGATCCCGCCTTGCAGCGACCGGGGCGGTTTGACCGGCAAATTGTCATTGATCTACCGACCTTGGACGGGCGCGAAGCCATCCTGAATATCCATGCCCGTGGCATCAAGTTATCGACGTCCGTGGATCTGCGCCGGATTGCCCGTGGCACGCCGGGATTTTCCGGCGCCGATCTGGCGAACCTGATGAATGAGGCCGCCCTGCTGGCGGCCCGTAGCGGCAAGGAATCGGTGGCCCTGTCTGATCTGGAAGAAGCCCGTGACAAAGTTCGGTGGGGCCGGGAACGCCGAAGCCGGGTGTTGGACGATAAGGAAAAGAAGGTGACCGCCTATCATGAAACCGGACACGCCTTGGTCACCCTTCTGGTTGCGGAAAGTGAGCCGATTCACAAGATCACGATCATTCCGCGCGGCAACGCCTATCTCGGGGCCACCATGCAACTTCCGGAAAAAGATCGCTACATGGAGGGCAAACTCAAACTGAAAGGCATTCTCGCCACAATGATGGGAGGGCGGGTGGCAGAAGAACTGATTTTTGGCGACATTACCTCTGGCGCCCGCAGTGACTTGAAGCAGGCCACACGGCTGGCCCGGTTGATGGTCTGTGACTGGGGAATGAGCGAGAATATGGGCCCGCAAACTTTCGGCAACCACGAGGAACTGATGTTCCTGGGCCGCGGAATTTCAAGCTCCCAGGATTTCAGCGAGGACACCGCCAGAAAAATAGATGCCGATGTCAGCCTGTTATTGCGGGGCGCTTATGCGGAAGCCAAGGAAATTCTTGATAAAAATCGCGACAAATTGGAACAAATCGCCCAGACGCTATTGGAGCGTGAAACACTAGACTCCCGCGATGTGGAAGAGTTGATGAAACATGGACGGCTCCTTGCGGATTCGGAGCGCCCGCCAGTACCGGCTGAACCGGTGGCGGCGGCGGCAGCCACGCCGCAGACCACAGATGCGGTTAAAACAGAAGGGTGATTTGAGTGACATCGCGTTTGTCATGGCGTTGTCGTGAGCGGACATTGCAACTGGAATCACGTCCTTTGATTATGGGGATTTTGAATGTCACCCCGGATTCGTTTTCAGATGGCGGTCGCTATGGGACTGCCGAAACAGCAATCCGGCACGGGCTGGAAATGGCGGAAGCCGGGGCCGACATCATTGATGTGGGCGGTGAATCTACACGACCAGGAGCGTCGGCCGTGGCGCCGGAAGAGGAGTCCCGCCGGGTGATACCGGTTCTCGCGGCGTTGGGCCGGGCTTTTGCAGGCGCTACCGGGACTCCGGCGTTGTCGGTGGATACGCGTAAGGCCAGCGTGGCCAGACAGGCCTTGGAAGCAGGAGCGCACATCATCAATGATGTCACGGCATTTGAGGGGGATCCGGACATGGTGGCTGTGGCACGTGAATACGGGGCGGGTGTGATTCTTATGCATATGCGAGGGGATCCAACCACGATGCAGCAGAATCCTCACTACGAAGATGTGGTGGCGGAAGTGGCCACCTATCTGGCGGGTCGGGTGGCTGTTTTGAAGGCGGCCGGACTGAAGGCCGATACCCTGGCGCTCGACCCGGGAATTGGTTTTGGGAAAACCGTGGAGCATAATGTGCGGTTGATTGCGGGATTGCAGGCTCTGGTGAGACAGGGCCATCCGGTGGTTATAGGCCTGTCGAAGAAAAACTTTATCAGCAAGATTACCGGCTGTGATGTGGCGCACAGGATGCCGGGGAGTTTGGCCGGGGCGGTATGGGCGGCAGGGCAGGGGGCCCATGTGTGGCGGGTTCATGAGGTTGCCGAATCGATGGCGGCTGCCCGGATGGTAGGTGCATTGAGAGAGGAAACAACGACGTGGAATGGATGAACCAGATCATCTGGCCGGCCTTCAGCGGGATCATTGAAATCCTGGTGTTGACCTGCGGGTTCTATTTCCTGCTTCTGTTTTTCCGGGAGACACGGAGTATCAAGGTGTTTATCGGTTTGCTGGTTGTGCTCATCACACTTATTTCCATCACGAGTTTTTTTCATATCTATGCCTTAAACTGGCTGTTACGACAGCTTTCAGTCTATCTTGCCGTTGCCTTGCTTATTATTTTCCAACCCGAAATCAGGCGGGTCCTGGCGGAAATCGGAAGATCTCCATTTCTTACGCCGCCGGTCGATTCCCGCGGACATGTGGACAGCATTGTGGATGCCGTGATGCTCCTGGCGGAGCGGCGCATCGGTGCCTTGATTGCGATTGAGCGCACCGACAACACCAAGGCCATTCAAGAGACCGGTGTTCAATTGGATGCCAAGGTAAATGCCGACTTACTGGCCACGTTGTTCTTCCCCCATACTCCGTTGCATGATGGTGGCGTGATGATTGTGGGAAACCGGATTGTTGCCGCGGGTTGTCTATTTCCGCTTTGTCAACAGCCGGAGCTCAGTCGCGGGCTGGGAACGCGTCACCGGGCGGCAATGGGGTTGACGGAGGAGACCGATGCGATTGCCATCGTGGTCTCCGAGGAAACCGGGACGATTTCCATCAGTACCCGCGGGAGGATGAGTCGCGATTTTGACGAGGACCGTCTCAGAAAATTTCTGTCCGGGATCTTGATGGGGGGACAGGCCGGCAGTTCCCGCTGGTCCCGGATTCGGCAGCAGCTTGATTTGACGACAACAGGGATACCAAAGACCGATAGTCTTGGGCGGGAGGGAGGCTCCCATGACGGATAATGTTTCCCTGATCCGGGAGTTGTTTGTGAAAAACAAACGACTCAAGTTACTGTCATTCGTGTTGGCAACGATGACGTGGTACATCATCCAGGATACGATCAGTTTCGAGATCGAAATCCCCGATGTCCGCTTGGATATTCAAGTTCAGGATGGGATGGCCATTTTGAACCAGTCGGCATCCACGGTGGATGTCACGTTCCGGGGATCTCAGGATGATATTCAACGATTGGATACCCGCCGCCTGCAGGCGGTGGTGGAACTGACGCGGGAGTCGAATGAGTTATCCCACGAAATAATATTAAAACCGGCCATGATCAAGGGCGTACGGGGGGTGCGGGCAGTAGCAATTCATCCTGAGCGGATTGTGGTCAAGCTGGATCGACAGGCGGAAAAACGGGTTCCGGTCAAAGGCCGAACGATAGGGTCCCCGTTGTTTGGGCAAATTGACGCGGTGATGTGTGAACCCTCTACGGTCTTGCTGCTGGGGCCGGCGCAAAAACTGAAGACCACCGAATGTGTCTATACCCAGCCGGTGGATGTGGATGGGCGGGTGGAATCCTTTATGCGGCGAACACCGGTCCAGGCGCCGGGTGACAATTGGGTGGCGCACATGGAGCCGTCGGATGTCCAGGTAAAAGTTACCATTGCCGGTAAAAGTGCCGGTCAGTTGTGGAAAAATATCCCGGTCAGTGCTGTGGTGGAGTCCGGCAGTTCTCTTCTGGTGGATCTGGATCCCCTGAGTGTGGATGTGATCGCCACGAGAATAGATCCCCTGGTCACGGGGGAGAAGTTTCAGGTGCGGGCGTTCGCCGATTGTATTGGATTAACAGTGCCGGGGGTATATACGGTTCCTGTTCATGTGAATGTGACGGGTGACTCGATGGCGGTCGCGCGCCCGGATGTGGTAAAAGTGACCGTGCGTTTAGCAGGAGATAAAAAATTATGAAAATGACTTGGTGTGCCGTGATCTGGTTGGCGGGAAGTTTGGGAGCCGGGGCGGAGGGAACATCGACCGTTCCTCCCGTGGTGACAGGAGAGGTGGCGGATCTGGTCTCAAGCGGACGCGATTGTTTGATGAACGGAAAGATGACAGAAGCCCAGGCGCTCTTTGAAAAGGCCTGTAATCTGGAGCCCACGAATAATGAGGCGGTTTTTGGTTTGAGTGCCGCCTACCTTGAGTTGAAGCGGTTCGAACAGGCCTTACCGTTGCTGGAGAAGTTAAATAAGGCCGCTCCGGACAGTCCGATGGTGAAAAATAATCTGGCCTGGGCATTATTGAAGGTGAAGGGAACGACGCCTGAAAATGCGATGCGTGCCGTTAAATTGGCGCGGGGCGCCCTATTGGACATGCCCTCGGATTTTTCCATCTGGAACACCCTGGGCGAGGCCTATTATGCGACCGGTCAATTTGAAAAGGGATTGAATGCCGCGCAGAGTGGATTACGATTGAGCCAGTTGGCGGGCGTGACCAACTCGCCCTGCCGTGATTTGATGGCGCGTTGCCGCAAGGCCGCCGGTGCGGCGTCATTGGAAAAAGAGGATGCCCGGCCTTGATGAGGAATGAGGACAGCATGGCTGAAATAAAATCCAATTCAGGTAGTAGTTTTCGCGAAGCCCTGAGCATTGTGCTTCTGGCGGTGTGTGTGATTATTTTCCTCAGTCTGGTGTCGTATGACTGGCGCGATATCGCCCTTTTGTGCGAGCCGCCGAATAGTCCGCCGGCCAATTTCATCGGACCCGGCGGAGCCTGGATGTCGTTTGTGCTTTTCGAGGCGATGGGATTGGGAGCCTACTTGATTCCACTCTGGTTCCTTGGTTTTGGAATTGTCCTGATCTTCCATGGAATCGAGCACATCCGGGCCAAATTGGTCTGGGTTATATTGATGATGTTTTCTCTCGCCTGTTTTCTTGAACTCCATACGGAATGGTTTGAGCCCATCCTGTCGGCCTTGAATCTCAGTGCGGCCGGCGGGGTACCAGCCCAATGGGTCGCGTATATGCTGTCGGTCAAAATGTTTGGGAGTCTTGGGGCCGAAATTTTGGTGATCGCCATTTTCCTGGCTACATCGGTCCTGTTTTTTGGATGGGATGCCATTCTCCGCTTTACCGCCATGCTGCATACGACGGCGGAAAAATGGGCCCACCGGGATGACCGCGACATGATGGACTCTCAAAAACGTGTGTCATCGGTCAAGGGGTGGAAACGGGAACGGATTGAGCGTGTAGCGGCCCGTGAAGAAGCCCATCTAGAAGAAAACGAAGAAAAACCGGAACAAGGGGAACTGATGGTGGTCCCGGAAACGGCGCCGGTTAAAGAGCCGCCAAAGGTGGCGATCAAACCCTCCACCAAGGTAAAGGAAAGGCCCATCATCCAAGAGCCCGAACCGGAACCCGAGCCTGAGCCTAAGCCCAAAGTTCTGCCCAAGCCCAAATCTGAACCGATCTCACCCCCGGTATCCTCTCCGCCGGGGACCTATCAGCTGCCCCCGCTGTCCCTGTTGACTGAAGTGCCAACGGATCGGCAGGCGATTCCGACTGACACCGACACAACGGGCCGGCTGATTATCCAAACGCTGGAAGAGTTTGGCATCAAGGCTGAACTTAAGAATGTCGAACAAGGGCCCTCGGTGGCTCGATATGAACTCATTCCCGCGCCAGGCGTCAAAGTTGAAAAGATTTCCAATCTCAGCAATAACCTCGCCCTGTCATTAAAGGCGACCAGCGTACGTGTGCAGGCTCCTATTCCAGGGCGGGGAACCGTGGGTATTGAAGTACCGAATCTCAGCACGAGTCCGGTCTATTTGCGCGAAATCCTGGAGGGGCCCGCCTGGCAACCGCTTCGTCAGGAGATTCCGATCGTCTTGGGAAAAGATGTCGGGGGAAAGGATCTTGTGGCGGATCTGGCCTCCATGCCCCATCTGCTGGTGGCCGGGGCGACCGGATCGGGGAAGACGGTTTGCATGAACTCGATTTTAGCAGGGCTGTTCATGTCCCGTACGCCGGAACAGTTGCAGTTAATTCTGATCGACCCCAAGATCGTGGAGTTCTCGGTGTACAACCATCTGCCGCATCTCCTGGGGGCCAAAACGGAAGTCATCACGGATCCCAAGAAGGCGGCGGGGGCGTTGCGATGGGCCATCACCGAGATGGAACGCCGCTATAAAATCATGGCGAAAGCCGGGGTCCGGAATATCAAGAGTTTTAATTCCCGGCCGATTGAAAAACAGCAGGCCTTGTTTGACGGCGCGGAGGAGGTCGCCCGTCTTCCCGACAAGCTGAGCTATATTGTGATCATTGTCGATGAGCTGGCGGATCTGATGATGACGGCACAGGCGGAAGTTGAAAATTATATTGCCCGGCTGGCCCAGCTTTCACGGGCAGTGGGGATTCACATGATCCTTGCCACCCAGCGGCCCTCGGTGGATGTCATTACCGGAACGATCAAGGCGAACTTTCCCGCGCGTATCGCCTTCCAGGTGGCCCAGAAAAATGACAGCCGCACCATTCTTGATGCCAATGGCGCGGACAAGCTTCTGGGCCGCGGGGATATGCTTTTCCTACCGCCGGGTTCAAGCAAACTGACCCGGGCGCAAGGTGCATTGACCTCGGATGAAGATATTAACCGGATTGTAGGCTTTATCATGAAGCAGCGCCCGCCCGTAGTGGTGGAGGAGAAGGCAGATGAAGCTCCGGTTCAGAAGGCCATGACGTCGAGCCTGCCGGAGGCCGGGTCGGCCGCAGGCAAAGCCACGCCAAGTTTTGATGATATGATCGTCAAGGGGGGGGAAGATGCCGAGGATGACCAGTTGTTGGAAATGTCCGTTCAGATCATCCGGGAAACGCAACGGGCATCCACCTCTTCCCTTCAGCGCCGCCTGCGTATTGGTTACACCAGGGCGGCCCGTATTATGGATGTATTGGAGCAGCGCGGAATTGTCGGGCCAGCCCGCGGATCCGACCCTCGCGAAATTCTTATAGATATGGATGGGGAAATCCCCGGTAATTCAGAGCCCAAAGAGGATGAACAGACATGAGTGAACTTCTGGCCCCAAGAACTCCCGGCGCCGCCTTGCGTGCCGCCCGTGAAAAACGCCGTCTAAGCATCAATGAGGTCGCGGAGGCGACCCGGATCAAGATACATATTTTGCAAGCCCTGGAGAGTGATGACTATAGTGCCATTGCCGCACCGCTGTATGGCAAAGGGTTTATCAAGCTCTATGCGGAATATGTCGGGCTGGATCCCGCGCCCTTGATTCGTTTTTACCTCGGCAACTATGCGCGGACCGTACGGCCCACCCTGAAAACCGAGGTGCCTCCACCGACCCCGATGAATGACGGGATTCCACAACCCTCTCCGCTGGCCCGTTTCAAAGAATCCAGTGGGTCGATGTTGACGGAGTTGGGAAACAACATGGTAACCACCCTCCGGGATCTATTTCACACCCTGATGGTGGCGTGGACTCGTTTGAAAGCCAAGCGGTTAGAGTCCGCAGGACGTACCATGATGTCGTCTGCGCGCAGCTATACGGAATCTCCCCCGATACCTGTGGGAAAAGCCGCAGCACTGGTGTTTGCCGTTCTGGTGGTGGCGATTCTTGCCGTGAGTGCCTTCTACCTGTTTTCAAATCCTAAAACCCCATCGTCTGCTTCGGCTCCTGTTTCTGTGACCCCGCCGACCAAGCGTGTGGTCTATAGCCAGTCCTTGCGTCTGGCTGAGCCTCCGCCTGCACCGTATGCGAAACTGAAATAAGTCATGATGACCACCCGCCCCACTTCCGCGCCCCATGAGGCGCTGGTTTCCGTTGGCTTTATCAGCCTTGGATGCGCCAAAAACCTTGTGGACTCCGAGCACATGGCCGCGGTGTTGCGCTCGGCAGGAATCGTCCTGGCACGGTCACCTGAGGAGGCGGATATCATACTCGTCAACACGTGCGGCTTTATTGGAGATGCCAAGGAGGAATCCATAGATGCCATTCTGCAGGCTTGTGCCCGCAAGCAGTCCGGAAGATGCCGGGCGGTGATTGTTGCCGGATGCCTGATCCAACGGTATCAGACCGAACTCCAGCGCGCGATGCCTGAAGTGGATGCGTTTGTCGGCCTGGATCAGTTGCCGGATATCGCAAAAGTGGTTCGCCGGTTGATGGGGGGCGAAAACAACATCTATCAGGTATCCACAGTTTCGCGGAAGGTATTCAATCCCCTGCCGCGGCGGATTCTGCTCACCGGCGGGCCCTATGCCTATGTGAAAATTGCCGAAGGTTGCAACCACCGGTGTGCCTTTTGTGCCATTCCCGGCATCCGGGGTCGGTATCGATCCCGCAGTATCACCGATATTGTCCGGGAGTCTGAACGCCTATTGGAGCAGGGGGTCCGGGAACTGAATTTGATTTCCCAGGATACCACGCGATATGGGTCTGACCTTCATGATGACACTGATCTTCCCAAACTTTTGAAGCGTCTGGGGAAAATCGGGGGCAATTTCTGGGTCCGGTTACTATACGGACATCCGGCGTATTTGAGTGATGAACTCCTGGACACGATGGCGGCGATTCCCCAGATATGCCGTTATCTGGACATTCCCATTCAGCATGCCCATGCCGATATGTTGGCCGCAATGAACAGGACGGGTGGGGCAAAAGCGGTTTGGGCGTATCCGGAGCGGGCCCGGGCGTGTCTACCAGGGGTGACCCTGCGGACAACCTGTTTGGTGGGGTTTCCGGGAGAGACCCGTGCACAGTTCAATGAGTTGAAGCGTTTTGTCCGGGAAGCCGAATTTGACCATTTAGGAGTGTTCGCCTTTTCGCCGGAGGAAAATACCCTTGCGGCGAAACTACCCGGCCAGATATCCCGTATCACGGCAGAGCGGAGGAGAAATGAATTGATGGCCGCGCAACAGGAAATCGCTTTCCGAAAAGCAGCGGCGCACCGTGGGCGGAACGATGAGGTCTTGTATCTGAAGCTGCTTCGCAAAGGGCTATGGCAGGCCCGTTCCAGGGGGCAAGCTCCCGAAGTGGATGGCCTTACCCTGGTCAGGCAAACTGGAAAGGCGCATCCCGGCCTGGTGGCCCCCGTCCGGTACACGGGCGCCGCTGGATACGATATAAAGGCGAAACCGGCCTGATTTAACCCTCACGGTGGGGCGGTCCATCTGTTGGCTTCCGAATAGGCTGAAACACCAGAGGGGTAGATAAAATCATTGCATGACAGAGTTGCCGTCTGATCAAACTGCCAATGCCCTTTGAAATGTCATGTTCAATGCGAAAGAAACGAACATGAATTCGGTAAGTCAATATTGCTTAAGAAAATATGTTGTAAGTATATTAATCGCATATTGTTGTACTGAAATATATGCAGGCATTGACAAAGAAATGAAATGTTTTATTATAATGCCATGATCAAGTACACGGTGCCATACGACTGGATTCGATATGACTTTGTGAAGGTGGCGAATGAGTTGATGCTTGCCAGGGCAGCCATCCTATCGCTGACAAACATTCCCTATCAGCGGAGTTGGACCGAGCAACTTCAGGTGGTTCAACTCAAGCGTGAGGTAGCCGGGACATCACGCATTGAAGGTGCTGATTTTACGGATCGGGAGTTGGATGCGGCCATGAATGAGTCGCCGGAGCAGTTACACACGCGGTCCCAGCGTCAGGCTGCTGCCGCCGTGAAGACTTATCGGTGGATTGCCGGGCTACCGGCCGACCGGCCGATTGATGCCGCGTTGATCAAGGAAACACATCGTTACATTGTTGTTGGTGCGGATGACGACCATTGCCCGCCGGGTCAACTGCGGGGAAGGGACGTGAATGTGACCTTTGGAATACCGCCGCACCGTGGGGCCGATGGTGGTGAGGAGTGTGAGGCGGCATTTAATGGGCTCTGCCGGGCGGCGCAACAGGAGTTTCTGCAGCATGATCCTTTGATCCAGGCATTGGCCCTTCATTATCACTTTGCGGCCATGCACCCTTTCCTGGATGGCAATGGCCGTACCGCCCGGGCGCTTGAGGCACTGATGCTCCAGCGGGTGAACTTGAAGGACACTCTCTTCATCGCCATGTCGAATTATTACTACGAGGAGAAGAACTCATACCTGAAAGCACTGGCATCGGTCAGGGCGGCGGATCATGATCTTTCGGATTTCTTGGTCTTTGGACTCAAGGGAATCGCGGTGCAATGTACCCGGCTGTTTGATGAGATCCGGAAAAACGTTGCCAAAGCGTTGTTTCGCAATGTCATGTACGATTTATTCAACCGGCTTCGCACCCCGCGGAAACGGGTCATAGTCGAACGACATGTTGACATTCTCAAGCGCCTGCTTGCTGTGGACAAGTTGACACTTGAGGAATTATCGGAACAGACCCTGGTTGTTTATAAGCAACTCAAGAATCCCGGCAAGGCGCTGATCCGTGACATCAACTACCTGTTGCGCTTGAAGGCGATTGGATTCAATAAGTTGCCGGAAAACCGCTATGAGATCTTTGCCAGGTTGCAGTGGCCAACGGAAATCACCGAAACCGATTTCTTCAGGAGCGTCAAGGAAATGCCGAAGGCTAAAACACATGGATTCCTGTCATGAGAATGGGGAACGGCAAATGACCCAGCCTTGGGAAAGTTGCGCCGACGTTGGACAGCTGATACCCTGCCTGCAATTTACTGGAGTTGATAACCGCCTCATCTTCGGCGACAACCTTCTCGCCCTCAAGGCTCTAGGATGGTGGGCGGTGGACAAGATTAGGGAAAGTCGCAGATTTTTATGTAAATTGGCCTTGCGATTGGCGGCTCGATACAATACCTTATCTTCAACACACGCGCCGTGCCTCTCGTCCGCAAGGATGATGCACATCAAGGGCGCGTTTTTTTATTTCCTAGGCGCCGTGCCGTGTGGGGAAGGATTGCCATGACCACTTCTTACACAAAACAATGGTTGCCCATTCCCGACCAGCTGCTCAAATTGAAGTCATACGGATTGGCAGTTGCCGACGATACCGCCGCATGCGCATTTCTGGAACACATCAACTACTACAGGTTCAGTGGTTATGCGTTGGCATTTGAGCAACAAAGGCATTTGTTTCGTGCGGGGGCGACTTTTGAGCAAATACGGGATGCTTATTATTTTGATCGCGCATTACGTGATCTGGTGACTGAGGCTCTTGAGATCATTGAACTGGATATGCGGACGACAATTGCCTATTTGTTCGGAAAGAATCACAAGCCGTTCGGGCACACGTTATTTTGCAATTTCTTTCACACTTTCAAGCACCCGGAGTGGCTGGCCAAACTTCATAGCGAAACCAGGCGTTCCGATGAGTTGTTTGTTGAGCATTACAAGGCAACATACAGTGAGTTCCCTAATATGCCGATTTGGGTTGCCACAGAAATCATGTCTTTTGGCGCACTCTCGAAAATGTATAGTGGAATGTTGCGGCAAGATCAAAAGGACATTGCCCGCAGATATGGCCTTCAACCAGATACGCTCAAATCCTGGTTGCATCATCTGGTTTACACTCGGAACTTGTGCGCGCATCATTTAAGAATATGGGATCGGAAGTGGGCAATCAGTCCTGATTTACCCGCCGGAAATGCATGGCTCTCCCCTTGGGTTCCGGATAACACTCGTTTGTTTGCATCCCTTTTGGTTCAAGCCAAGGTGTTGTCGCATTGTCCCGCTGAAAAAGTCTTTGCTCATGATTGGCGGTTGCGGATCGAAAACCTTTTAGCTAGCCAAACGCCCGCCGTTTCTGACGCCTTATTCAGAATGGGTTTGCCTGAAAACTGGAAAACGCATCCTCTGTGGAGCTGTCTATGAGCTCAATTCGCACCAAACTTGAACTCACCTGGATCGGGAAAGAGAACCGGCCCCGGTTGGAGCCGCGCATCCTGCTTGAAGACCCGGCGAAGTCACATCATGCGAAACATCGTGTGACGGATAAGGACATTTTCGATAACCGCCTCATCTTTGGCGACAATCTTCTCGCTCTCAAGGCGCTTGAGCAGGAGTTTGCGGGGAAGATCAAATGTATATTTATTGATCCGCCATACAACACTGGTAGTGCGTTTATGCATTACGATGACGGGGTTGAGCATTCGATCTGGCTTAGTCTGATCCGTGACAGGTTGGAATTGCTCCGCCATCTTCTTCGCCCAGACGGTTCCATTTGGATCACGATAGATGATACGGAAGGGCATTACTTGAAAGTTCTTTTGGATGAAATATTTGGGCGTGTCAATGCTCTGGGAACTGTTACTTGGCAGAAAACTACAAGTATACACAACAACGCCGACCTTTTCTCTTCTGCGACCGATATGTTGCTTTGCTACGCAAGGGATGTTTCACAGTTTAAGATGGGGCGCGTACCCCGTAGCGAGCGTAATGCGTCAGATTATTCCAATCCAGATAAAGATCCACGTGGTGCTTGGTCGTCGAGTCCCCTTCATGTCAGTCTGACATCTGGTCAGCGGGGGAAGCAATATGCTGCCACGGGAAAGTCATCGGGTCTTTTCCCGATTATTAGTCCGCATGGTGATGAAATACTACCGCCCAAGGGGCGTGCATGGGCATATTCCATTGAGACAATCAAAAAGTTTGAGGCGGATAAGTTAATCTGGTGGGGCAGTGGGTCATCAGTAAGGAATTCAATGCCGCCATGTTGGCGGAGGCGGCTTGTAAGCTGGAGGGGTTCACCTATGCGCCCAGTGATACGGTCTATTGGCAGCATGGCCATTCCACGGAGCGGGATTTTATCTATGTCACGACGCAGAACCTTACCTCGGACCAACTTACACAGTTGAGTGATGAGGTGGGGCCGGATCGGTCCCTCCTCGTGCTCTGCGCCGCTTTCCGCAGTCCCAAGGGCGGAACGGACCCGTCTTCGCCCAAGGGCTCCGCCGCGGCAAGCTTCTACCCCAACCTCACCGTTAAGAAGATCCCGAAACAGGTCCTCTCTCGCTGCGAATGGGGGCATGATGATTATAGCCTCAAGGTGGAGAACCTGCCAAAGGCGCCGCCAAAAGCGGGGCAACAGGAGCTTGGTTTTGTATGAAATTACGGATTAATCGTATGAGAACGAACATCAATGAGGCGGAAGTCTTTTCAATTTATGGACGTATCAGGGAGATTCTAGAATCAGCAAAATCTGCCGTGTCCAGATCTGTGAATACGACGCAGGTAGCGGCGAATTGGTTAGTTGGGCGGGAAATTGTGGAGGGACAGCAGAAGGGCGCTCATAAAGCCGAGTATGGGGATGCTCTGCTTGCAAACCTTGCTGCTCGGCTTATGGCTGACTTCGGTCCCGGATACTCAGGGACAAATCTTCGCTGGTTTCGACAATTCTACCTTGTTTATGAAGATTTGTTGTCCGATCAGATTTGTCACGCGCCGCGTGATAAATGTGCAACCGACACGGAATCAGGCGGTTGTGAGATTTGTCACGCAGTGCGTGACGAATCGCTGATGAATATTTACGCGCCGAGTCAAGAATCGTGGAAGCCGGGAAAACTGCACCCGAACTTGTCTTGGACCCACTATCGAACCTTGCTTCGTGTCGATAAACCGGAAGCAAGGGCATTCTACGAAATCGAGGCTATCCAGAACAACTGGGCGGCAAGGGAGCTTGAGAGACAGATATGCAGTCTTCTCTACGAGCGTCTGGCTTTAAGCCGCGACAAGAAAGGGCTGATGCGCCTGGCAACAAAGGGCCAGGAGGTGCAGAAGCCGGGGGATATTTTCAAGGATCCGGTGGTGATCGAGTTCACCGGTTTGCCGGAGTCTCCCAAACTGGTGGAGACAGACCTCGAAACCGCTTTGATCAGTAATCTGCAATCCTTCCTGCTGGAATTGGGTAAGGGCTTTGCTTTTGTGGCACGGCAGGAGCGGCTGACACTGGACGGCGACCATTTCTACATCGATCTGGTCTTTTATCACACCATCCTGAAGTGTTATGTCATCATTGATCTCAAGACCGGCAAGTTGACGCACCAGGATTTGGGCCAGCTTCAGCTCTATGTGAACTACTATGACCGGGAAAAGTGTACGGCGGGCGATAATCCGACTTTGGGCCTGATCCTCTGTGCCGACAAGAATGACGCGGTGGTCCGTTATACGCTGGGCGATGATCAGCAGAAGATTTTCGCCAGCAAGTATAAGCTTTACGTTCCGTCAGTGGCGGAACTTCAGGCGGAAATCAAACGAGAGGTCAAGGTGCTGCAATCCTCAACTGTTTCCAAAATGGAAATAGTTCAAAAAAAGCGGCTTAAAGGAGGGGCGGAAGCATGAAACCCCAAGTCAATGCCATTGCCGGTCGTTTAAGCCTCCGCCAGCCGCAGCGACGCTCGCTGGAAATTCTCGACCGCATCACGGAGATTATCCCGCCTCGGAAGGGGGGCGATATCGCCGCGGCGCTGGAGGTGATTCGCTCCGAATTCCCGACCGTTACCGATTTTGAGCGAGAATTTCCCTCGGTCTGCTTCGCGCTCGCCACCGGCGTTGGTAAGACGCGGCTGATGGGCGCCTTTATCAGCTACCTCCACCTTGCCCATGGCATCAATAATTTCTTCGTCATGGCCCCGAACCTGACTATCTACAACAAGCTCATCGCCGATTTCACCCCCAACACGCCCAAGTATGTGTTCAAGGGGATCGCCGAGTTCGCCACCGACGCCCCGGAGATCATCACCGGTGATAATTATGAGGCGAAGGCGGGGACGCTGTTCGACGAGACGCTTCGCTGTAAGGTGAATATCTTCAACATCTCGAAGATTAACTCGGAAGTCCGGGGCGGGAAGTCGCCGCGTATCCGCTTCCGTGTTCTTGATGGCCGCATGGCCTTGATGCCTGGACCGAGCCGGCCTGATGTGACGCTGGATAGCGATAGCTTTGCCAAGCTGAACTTGCCCGTTCGGCACGTATTTGTCACTGAGAACGAGACGAATTTCCTGGCGTTTCCTCCCGTTAGTTCCTCGATTGTGATTTTTGGTGCGGGGTATGGATGGGATGCGTTGGCAAAGGCCGTGTGGTTGTCACAGTGTTCAATTCAGTATTGGGGTGACATCGATACACATGGCTTCGCCATACTTGATAGTTTCCGAGCCCGTTTTCCCCATGCTGAGTCATTTCTAATGGATCATTCAACACTGATGGTTCATGAGAGTTTGTGGGGCAAGGAAGCCGATCAGGTGGTCCATGACTTGCCGAGGCTGACGAGCGATGAGCAGGATTTGTTCAATATGCTGCGGGACAATCGACTTAGAAGTCATTTGCGGTTGGAACAGGAAATGATCGGGTTTGGTTGCATTGTTACTGCGCTGAATACCATATTACTACCTCATTCCGCGACCTTGGCGGAATACCCTTGAAATATTTCCTCTGTAATCACGCCGTTACAAAACGGGATTCGAAATGTCAGGTATTCTTCATTGACACCATGCCTATGGTCTTTGCACACTGCTAAGAATTATGGCTGAAATAAACCTTCCAAATAAAATCACCGTTGGCCGGATTGGACTGACGTTTATTATGGCTGGCTTTCTGACTTCAGGGATTCCCTACGGAAAAACGCTGGCCTTACTCACCTTTGGTTTGGCAGGGCTTTCAGATTGGCTGGATGGAATGCTGGCGCGCCGACTTAACAAGATTTCCATTTTCGGGCAATTGATGGATCCGCTTGCCGATAAAATCCTGGTTTGTGCGGCATTTGTCAGTTTTGTGGCCATCAATCAGATTGTGCCGGCCTGGATTGCCATCACCATCATCAGTCGTGAATTTGTGGTGACGGGACTGCGGTTGTTGGCCAGTCAGCGGGGCCGGGTGCTTCCCGCCGGGCCCTGGGGCAAACACAAGATGATCTGGCAGACGATCACGATTGTGGTCATCATGTTGGGATTGGCTTTGCAGGAGGAACTCCTTCCATTGTTTCTCGGGGCGGGAGATCACGCGCAGTTCATGGTTGAATACAACATCTACTTCATCAGCACGGTGAAGTTCCTTTATCATTTTGTGGCGGCTTTGACGGCCATTTCGGGCGTGATTTACCTTTGGGATGGCCGTGATCTCTATATGGAGCATACCTAATGGCGCAGGATTGGAATATCAAGTCACGCTCAATGGCCTGTTCGGCATGTCAAGATAACTTTGCCGATGGACAGCCGTATCATACCCGCCTCATCTTTCAGGAGCATGACTACAGTCGCGGCGATTATTGCGAAAAATGCTGGGGTGTGGAAGCGAGCGCCCAACCGCGATATAGTTCCTGGCAGGGCTATTTCAAAATGCCTCCATCAGAGCCCGATCATCGGATCAAGAAGGAGACCGCGGAAACTCTGCTCCGTGAGTTGATTGCCGCGGGGGACCCGGCACAGACCAGCGTCATCTACATTCTGGCCGCGATGCTGGAACGCCAACGGGTGCTGGTCGAACGCGAGATCAAGAGCCTGGAAAACGGGACGAAAGTAGTCGTCTATGAACACAAGAAAACAGGCGAAACCTTTGCCATCACCGATCCCCAGTTGAAGTTGACCGCACTGGATGCCGTCCAAAAAGACATTATGGCATTGTTGACGGCCTCAGGAAGATAACCCGGCAGGTATGTTGGACCTCAAAATAGTTGCGGGAATGGTTCTGGACGGAACCGGCAGGCCGGCACACCGGGCAGACATTGGGATCACCGGCGACCGTATTACGGTAATAGGCGACCTCCAGACCGCAGAATCACAGGTCGTCATTCAAGCCGAAGGCCAGATGGTATGTCCCGGGTTTATTGATACCCATTCTCATTCCGATGCCTATCTATTAATTGAACCGGACTCGCCGAGTAAGGTATATCAAGGGGTGACCACCGAGGTGGTGGGGAATTGCGGGGCTTCCGCTGCGCCCTGTCTGGGTTCGGCCCATCTGGCCTCCGACTGGCAGCTCCACACCTATCCCGGACAATGGAAGACGATGGCTGAATACCGTCAGGTTTTGGAGAAGGTAAAGCCGGCGGTAAATGTAGTTCCTTTGGTTGGTCATAATGTCCTCCGGGCTTCAATCATGGGATATGAAGGACGCGCCGCTACCCGCGATGAGTGCCGCGCGATGGAGCGATTGCTGGAGCAGAGCCTTGATGCAGGAGGCCGCGGCCTCAGCTCTGGTCTGATTTATCCGCCGGGAATGTATGCCACAAGGGAGGAAGTTATCGGGCTTGCCCGCGTGGTAAAGCGCAAGGGAGGTATTTATACCTCGCACATGCGAAGTGAGAGCAACCAGCTAATCGAAGCGCTCAACGAAACCATTGAAGTAGGACGGGAGACAGGGGTTCGGATTCAGGTTTCACACCTCAAGACCTCCGGGCAGGGGAATTGGCATTTACTGGATGCCGCACTGGAAACCCTCGAATCGGCGCGACAGACAGGCATTGAAGTAGCAGCGGATCGTTATCCCTACATTTCATCCTGCACCGAATTGGATGTGATTTTCCCGGACTGGGCCACCGAAGGGGGCCGGGAGGCGGAGATGGCACGTCTGAAAGATCCCGGAACCCGGGCCCGTTTGAGGGCCGAACTGCTTGAAAATCGGGCTGAGCGATCCTGGGGCAACATTACCATTGGATCAACAACGGAAATCAATCGACGGTACCGGGGGCTGCCATTGGCCGAAGTCGCGGAGCGTTTGAACCTGGAGCCGGTAGATGCCGCCTTGTATTTGATCGAGACGGACCAATTGATGACCAGTGCGTTTTTTCAGGGGATGAGTGAGGAAAACCTTTGGCGGATCCTGGCCCAACCCTGGGTGATGATCGGGTCGGATGCATCCTTGCGGGCTCCATGGGGACCTCTGAGCAAAGATTATCCACATCCGCGCGCCTATGGAAGTTTTCCGAAATTTCTGCGAGCCGCGCTGGATGGAAAAACAGTGTCCTTGCCGGAAGCGGTACGCAAAATGACTTCCCTGCCGGCGGCCCAATTCGCTTTATCGTCACGGGGTGAACTGAAGGTTGGCTATCGGGCCGATGTGACCGTGTTTGATCCCGTCGCCATCCGGGATCGTGCTTCCTATAGTGCTCCGCATTGTTTCGCCAACGGAATTACCCAGCTCATCGTAAATGGGGTGCGGGTGTTGGCGGAGAGGCAACTGACAGGTGCGCGCCCGGGGTATTGGCTGTAATAGATTATGAATCCAGTGCGTTGCGGATGGACTCGGCTAGTTGTCGCAAAATAAGGGGTTTCAAGATGACCTCTTTTACACCGGCCTGAAGAAGATCCCGGTCATCAAGGGTCTTACTGAACCCGGTACAGATCAGGGAAGGGATATTGGGACGGATGGCATGGATCTCGTGAATCAAGTCCATACCGGTAAGTCCCGGCATGATTTGGTCGGTAATGATCAGATCAAAACGGCTGGGATCTTCCCTGAAAATGGTGACCGCTTCAAATGGTCGCATGCACGTCACCACCTTGTAACCCAGTGAGGTCAGCATCTGACTGGCCATATTGGTAATTCCCATTTCATCATCAACAAAGAGAATACGTTCCGTACCACGGGGAATTTCCGTCGTTTTGGTATCCGTCTGGTCTGCCGCCTGTTCAAGGAGGGGCAGCACAACATGGAAAACGGTTCCCTTACCGACGTCGCTTTCAACGGTGACGGTCCCGCGGAGGGCGGTAACGATGCCGTGGACGACCGCCAGTCCCATACCAGTTCCCTCGCCGCTTCGTTTGGTGGTAAAGAACGGTTCAAAGATACGGTCGAGAATGGCGCGATCCATACCATGCCCGCTGTCACGGACAGTGATTTCAACGTAGGCCCCGAAACGCAAGCGGGTAAGGGGCCCATGCGTGCGGCTGTCAATGAGCAGTTGTTTGACGTTAATCTCAAGAATGCCACCCTTATCCTTCATGGCGTGAACGGCATTAGTACAGAGATTCATGATGACCTGATGCATTTGCGTGGGATCGGCCTTCACAATATCCCGTTCCGTCTGGATATTAAGACGTAATTCAATACTGGAGAGCAGGGAGCCCCGCAGTAACTGGGTCACTTCTTTGACGAGAGGGATCAGCCGGATGGGTTTAATTTCAAGTTCAGTCTGGCGACTGAAGGCGAGGATCTGTTTGACCAGTTCCTTGGCACGGTGGCTGGCCTTCAAGACTTCCTCAAGGTTGGCTTGGATGGGATCATTCGGAGGAAGTGTCATCATGGCCATTTCGGTATAACCGATAATCGGGGTGAGGATGTTGTTGAAGTCATGGGCAATCCCCCCTGCAAGTGTCCCGATGGCTTCCATCTTCTGGGCCTGACGAAGGATTTTTTCGTTTTGCCGGAGGGCATCTTCCGCGCGGCGGCGATCCGTGATATCCTGAATTTGGAACATGAACCCTTTCGGATTGAACTCATCGTCCAATCCAAGATTGGTGATGAGCATATCAAAGTTACCTTTCCCGGTTCGGGTTGACTTGAATTTTTCCTCTTTCTGGACAAGATCAAAATCCATAATTGTCTCGTACCGGATGGTGCCGCCCTTCATCAAGGTTTTAAGACTTTGTTCTTCGAGGGCATTCAAATCAAATAACTTGGCCTCATTGAAATGGCTCCGCTCGCTGATCCCAAACATTGCCAGCGCGGCCTGATTGACATCGGTCATGCGTTGCGCCGGATCGAATAGGGCCACACCGACAGGGGCACGGGCGAAAAAGTCAGAGAAGCGCCGTTCCCTTTCCTGCAGGGCCAAGCGGGTTTTATGGCGCTGGGTAATGTCATGAATGGTGTAATAAATGACAGGTTGTCCCTTATGCTCAAGTATGCGAACCGTGGCTTCTGCCGGAAATTCCGTTCCGGATTTTGTACGATAGGAGGATTCGACTGTCATAAACCCTTCTTTTTTGTCCTCTTCAGTAGCGTCAGGAAGACGGGCATTGCGCCAGGCTGAAAGAAGTTTGGCGTAGCGAGGGGTGGATCCGCTGTCGGGGTTGATTTCAATCTGGGAGGGGCTGAGCGCCAATAATTCCTGGCGGGTATAGCCAAGACGGAGGCAGGCCGTGGTGTTGGCGTCAATAAATTTCCCCGCCCCGCTTTTTTCATCTACTCCATGGACCAGGATGATATCGGGCGTATAATTAAGCAGGGTTTGATACCAATTTTTTAGATCATTTGCGGCAGCTTCCCCATCAAGCAAGTCTTCCGTACTTTTAAGGAGTTGACGGTTGGCGACTGCCAGCTTTTGTGTCTGGTTGCGGAAGGAATTCCGGGTCAGGAGAACGATCAGGGTGACCACAGCTCCAATCGCCAGAATGATCACGAGGGCCAGTCCGGCGATCGTGAGGAGCGACAAGGGAGTGTGATATCCCGTCCATTGGTCCAGAGACTTATAGTAAATAGAGTCGGGATTGTTTTTCAGGGTAATCAGATCCCGGTCGAGAGTTCGCCGCAGATCCCAGTTTCGGTCCCGGTTGAAAGCACACCGGAAATCGGTGGGACAGGTGGCCGTTGGGGTGACCGCAAGACCGTAACGCCGACCATTAAGATTCCCGAACAGGTGATCAACGAGACCTGCGTCCACGCGGCCGGCGGAAAGAGCGAAAAAGACCTCTTGATAGGAATGCATTTCAATGAGTTCACAGCGGACACCAGAGTTCTTCAGAAAATCAAGGAAAGGTTGCGAATAGACATCTTCATGAACTACGGCGAGCGTTTTTCCCTGGATCTCTTGAAAGGAAGGCAGCAGGGTGTTTTGAGGGACATAGAGGGTGGCATAGGAGGCCAGGAAACTGGAGGAATAGTCGAATTTATCCGAACTATTATTGTAGATGACCGATATGGGCATCAGGAAATCGATTTCCTGTCGGGCAAGCTTATTGATAAGATTCGCGCGCGAATCCACCGTGTATGACAAAGTCCAGCCATTCCGGCTGGCAATATCATTAAGGATATCTATGAAAAATCCCTGCGGCGGCTTGTCGGCTTCCTCTTGGAGCGTCAGCGGGGGTTGCAGGCAGACGCCCACTTTAACAGTGATGGCGCTGAGCGGAAGCACCGCTGATAACAGACAGACGAGGATCAATACCGCAATTTTTTTCATTATTCTTTTTGCTGCTGCACCCCAACCCTGAACCCTTATTCAGGAGCATAGCAGACGGAAGAAAATGCGACAAAACTATTTATGCGTACCTTCAAGCTGGGTAACGGCACGTTTCAGGCAATTTTTGTCGATACACCAGGTTCCCGCCACATATCCGGCAAGCAGGGCATTGTCACAAACGGAATTAATGAGCCGGGGAATGCCTCCGGAGTACCGATAGACAAGATGGATGGCCCTGGCATCGAAGGTTAACCGCCCGTCCCCGCCGGCGGTGGACAACCGGTGGGCAATATAACTTCCGATTTCGTTTTCGTCCAATGGGCCGAGATGGTAGCGGACGGTGATCCTTTGCCGGAGCTGACGAAGAGCGGGATCATTCAGCTTGTCGCCCAGCTCAGGCTGACCGATGAGCACAATTTGGATCAGCTTTTGCTGGGTGGTTTCAAGGTTTGAGAGCAGACGGATCTGCTCCATAAGTTTGGATGACAAAATCTGGGACTCATCAATCAAAAGCGCCACATTTTCTTTCGCCTCCAGTTTTTGTAGCAGGAATACATTCAGGGTTTCGATGAGTTTCAACATGTCCTTGCCTGTGGTTTTAAGACCGAAATCCTGAAGGATGGCGCGGATGAGTTGAGCTTCAGTGAGGCAGGGATTAAGAATCAGGGCGGTTTTTACATTCTGGCCGAGTTCGGCAAGAACGGCGCGACAGAGCGTGGTTTTTCCGGAACCCACTTCGCCGGTAAGCTGAATGAACCCCTTCCGTTCGCGAATCCCGTACATCACGTGATTGTAAGCCTCACGGTGTTGTCGGGACATGAACAGGTAATGCGGATCCGGCGTGATGTTGAACGGCGGTTCCTTCAGTTTATAGAAATCAAGATACATGCTGTTTTAAGGATTTAATGAAGCAAGATTGCCATCTTTTAACCTGATAATCCATGCTAGAATTGGACGACGACTGAGACCCGAAACCAGCGGACAGATTTCACCGAAAAGGAGATGTTATCAAGGGGTTGCAAACAGGCCTAGGGACAGAAGAACAAGCTTGACGCCCCCGCCGGGGTTTTAGCATCCTTCATGGGTCAAATGGTGTATGAACCATTTTTTTCCTCCTGCCGGATTGTGTAATGGTAGCACAGCAGACTCTGACTCTGCTTGTCTAGGTTCGAATCCTAGTCCGGCAACCATCAGAAGGATCATAAATTCAGTTTGAACTCCTCCCCCATAAGCGTATTTTAATTCGCAGTCATCAATAAGAACCCACACGGAGGGAGCATGGATTATGATACGTCACACCGTTGTATTTAAGTTGAAACATGGCAAAGGGTCACAGGCTGAACGTGATTTTATTCAGGCCATTCGGAAACTCATGGAAATTTCCACAGTAAAGAAATTTGAGTGCCTCCGCCAAATCAGCAAGAAGAACCCTTACGAGTTCGGTGTTTCTATGGAATTTTCTAACATGCAGGACTATCAAACTTACAACACCCATCCTGCCCATGTACTTTTCGTCAAGAGCCGCTGGATTCCAGAAGTACAAGATTACATGGAGATCGATTACGAGCCCCTTGACTAAGGAGGGGAGCCCATACGGGTTCCTTCCAACCTTGACAGGTTCGCTTTCCTTACGAGATGCGCATGGGCATCAGAACGTAGACGAACGGCACATCACATTTAATCACGCCGGGACTGAGTTCATCCGTCAACTCAACGTAGATCTCGTCATTGGCAATGTTGCGCAGGGGCTCCATGATATAATCAGGATTGAAGGCCACCTGAATATCTTTGGCATTGTACTTGATGGCCACCGATTCGTGAGCTTCACCAACATCAGGGGAAGAGGCGCTGATTTTCAGTTTATTTTTACCGAAGGTCAGTTTGATTGAACTCGATTTGTCGCTGGTCAATAACGCCACACGTTTTAGCGCCGTCAAAAACACTTCCCGATCAACCGCAATCCGCTGCTCGCATTGTCCGGGAATCACCTGACGGAAGTTGGGATACGTTCCTTCTATCAACTTGGTGGTAAGGGTAACATCATCAAATTCAAACGTTGCCTGATTCTTACCAATGAAGATTTTAACCGTTCCCTCGTCCTTCAGGATGCGAATAAGCTCATTAACCGCTTTGGTAGGCACAATGGCTTCACATTCCGCTTCTTTCGGAAACTCAATTTCATTTTCCGTCAGCGCAAGCCGACGCCCATCCGTCGCCACAAGGGTGAGCTTATTCCCCTTGAAACTCATTAATGTCCCATTCAAAATAAACCGGGTCTCATCTGTGGATGCGGCATAAAAGGTTTTTTGTAGCATTTGCTTCAAGGCTTTTTGATCAACGGTAAATGTATGCCCGCCTTCACTGGGAGAAATGGTGGGAAACTCATCATCCGGCAATCCATTGATTTTGAAAAAAGCGGACCCACAGGTAATGGCGGCTGCATTTTTATCGTCCACTTCAATTTCAATATTGTCAGCGGGCAGTTCACGGATGATGCTGAACAGGCGCCGGGCCGGAACAGTGGTAGCCCCGGCTTTTACAATTTTGGCATCCACCGCACATCGCATGGTCACATCCATGTCGGTCGTCGTTAGCCAAAGCCTGTCATTTTTTGCCTCCATCAAAACATTTGAGAGCACGGGGAGAGTAGGGCGTACACTAACCACACCATGCACCATTTGAAGTCCCGACATGACGGCATCTTTGGCAATAACAAGTTTCATTTAGCCTCCCAGTTCACACTATCAACAATTGAAGAATAGTATTATTTATATAATCAATTAAATATCAGTAGTATTATACCCTGTTCACAACATCAATAACATCAAAACCACTCCGATCCACCATTAAAACAGATGTAAAACAAGCGTCTTCACCTGTTAATGGCACCCCTCGATTTGGTGTGAGTAATTTGTGATAACATGGTTTGAGCCACTTACCAACAATATTTCTCCCTGTTATGAACATAGTTGTCAACTCTTCTTCTCCAAAAGACGGCTGAGGTGAGAAACATTCTGGCGAAGTTCAGAATCGGTTTCCATTTTACGGACCACTTCCCGGTAAGCATGCAGGATGGTGGCATGGGTTTTACCAAAAGCAACGGCAATTTCAGGAAGGGAGGACGGAGTGAGCGAGCGGCATAGGTACATCGCAATTTGACGGGGCATTGTAATGGCCGCCGGCCGCCGCTTGCTGGTCATGTCCACCAACCGGATGTCATAATGATCAGCAACGGCCTTCATGATGTGTTCAAAGGTGAGGTCGTCCTGCTTTTCCTGGTCAATCGTATCTCTCAACAGGGTCTCAAGATCCTGAATGGTCAGGGGGCGGTTCATCAATGACGCATAAGAGGTGGCACGGATCAGTGCCCCTTCAAGCCGGCGGATGTTGGACCGGATCGTTTTGGCAATGAAAAGAATGACCTCATCAGAATGCTTGTAACCACACTGGGCTTGCTTGTTCCGAAGAATGGCGATCCGGGTTTCAAGATCCGGGGGTTGAAGTTCAGTGACCAATCCCCATTCAAATCGGGTGACCAGCCTTTGTTCCAGTCCTTGAATCTCACTGGCAGGACGATCACTCGTCAGAACAATTTGTTTATGGGCGTCGAACAACGCGTTGAAGGTATGGAAAAATTCCTCCTGCATGCGCTCTTTGCCGGCGAGGAAGTGAATGTCGTCAATTAAGAGCAGATCCATGCTCCGGTACTTTTTGCGGAATTGAACCAGGCTCTTATTCTGAAGGCCCTCGATATATTCATTGGTAAAACTTTCGGACGACAAATAGGCGATCTTCGCGTTCGAGTTTTTCAAAACGTGATGTCCAACGGCTTGCATTAAATGGGTTTTCCCCAACCCGGATCCCCCGTAAATGAAAAGCGGGTTGTAAGCGCGGGCGGGTGACTGGGCCACCGCGAGAGCCGCCGCATGGCCAAAATTATTGGAGGGCCCCACCACGAAGGCATCAAACGTGAAATTCGCATTGAACACGGGGCCACCAGGTTGACGAACAGTACTATGGCGACGAGGCGCCACAGGCTCCGTTACAGGCGACGAAGGAGCGGAGACCGGATCCAGCATCCTCTTGGCAACCTGGAATACGATGTCATAAGATTCGCCCGACACTGATGATACCGCCGATTTGATCAGATGCAGGTAATTTTCCTCTAGCCAGGTCTGATAAAAATTATTCCCCACCCGCAAGGACATCGTTTGCCCCTCGATGGTTCCCGGTTCAATTACGGCTATCCAGCGCGAAAAAATATCAGGATGCAAAAGCTTGCGAAGATGCTCGCACGCCTCACTCCACACAACCGACGCATTATTTCCAGACACGCTAAATCTCCCTTCGGTCATCCACACACAACCGGATGCCAATATTCCGAAGCTCACTCATAAAAAATTAACAATTGCCTAATAAAGAGGCGCTTGCACCCAGTTATTAACAGGTTATTAACATATCGCTTTTAGTCTTCTCTTGTACCCGCTGACGCAGGACAATAGGTGAGAAAATATAAGCAGGCAAGGGCTTTTATTGATTTTATGCAAAATAATTTTTACCCACGACAGGTTGACTTTAATAAACTAAACGCCACAATATGTAGTGGTGATGTGCAGATTCTAAATAATGACAATGACTCAAATGTGGATGGTTCAAGTCTATTAAAAAAAGGGTTCTGTGAGCTGAAATATTGTAACCTATTAGTTTTGAATGGCATAGGAAGGCAAAGAAATTAACAGCTTCATTACGGATCGCAAAAAACACAGATTTTTGGGCGTTTTTGTAATGATTTGATTAGACCGCATGCGAGGCATGGAGAAATATTGCAATAAGTAACAGCTCTTCTTCGTTCTGTATAGTGTGATACGACAAACTTGGAGAAAGGGAATAAAATGAAACGAATGGCAATACTGCTGGGTTGGGCTATGAGTGTGGCGACGATGGCATTTGCAAACGAACCTGCCGAACAAGGTGTGCGGCCTGCTCAGCCTGTGCGAATGGGCCGGGGCGAAAGGATGGAGGGTGGTGGCGAGATGCTGCTGCGCCCCATGGTGATCAAGCAACTGGCGTTGTCCAGCGAACAGCAAAGTCAAATTGCGGCGATCGTAGGGGCGGCTTCCAACGAGACCAGTACGCTGCGGTCCAAGATGCAGTCATTGGCCCAAAAGCAGGCCGAGTTGATGGGGCCGGAAACCGTTGATGAAGCGGCGGTGCTCCAACTGGCGGATGAGATCGGCAAAGTACGATCAGACCTTGCTAAAATTCAAATCAAGCAAATGTTGGCGGCCCGCAAAATATTGACCTCGGATCAGCGTCTCAAGATGCGCGAGATGATGAAAAATTTCATGGCGAAAAATGAAAGCAGGCGACCGGGGGGGGGCAAAATACAAAAGGGTGAAAACAAACATGCGGGCGCCCCTCCGCCCAATGCCGCCCCGGATACTCCCGCGCCTCCGCCACCACTGCCTAAAGCCGAGTAATGAGTAAACCCAACGTGGAATAAAAAACGCCCCGGATTTAATTCCGGGGCGTTTCTATTTCCTCGCTCGATCAGGCGGGTCAGCCCTTGAGCGCCGCATGAGCCGCCGCAAGGCGCGCGATCGGCACGCGATACGGACTGCAGCTGACGTAGTTCAGGCCGGTCTTGAAACAGAATCTTACGGATTCCGGATCGCCACCCTGTTCCCCACAGATGCCCACCTTCAGATGCTTCTTGGTCTGACGGCCTTTCTCCACGGAGATCTTGATCAACTGGCCCACCCCATCCTGGTCAATGGTCTGGAAGGGATCTGCGGCAATGATCTTCTTGTCCAGATAGTCGCCCATGAATCCGCCGATATCATCCCGGCTGAATCCGAACGTCATCTGACTCAGGTCATTGGTCCCGAAGGAGAAGAAGTCGGCCTCCTGCGCCATCCGGTCGGAAAGGAGTGCGGCCCGCGGAATTTCGATCATCGTCCCAAATAAATAGGGGATGGCGTCGATCTTCTTGCGAGCAATCACGTCCTCGTAGACGGTTTTGACGATGGCCTTCTGGTGCTTCAACTCGTTGATATCACAGGTCACCGGCACCATGATCTCCGGCACACATTGCTTGCCGCTCTTGATGAGTTCCGCCGCCGCCTCGAAAATGGCGCGGATCTGCATCTCTGTGATTTCCGGATAGGTGATGCCCAGACGCACACCACGGTGGCCCATCATGGGGTTGGACTCATGGAGTGAATCCCCGCGAGCTTTGACTTCCTTGGGCGAAATCCCGAGGCTCACGGCCAATTCCTTCTGCTTGATCGGGCTCTGCGGCACGAATTCATGCAAAGGCGGGTCCAGCAGACGCACCGTGACGGGCATCCCGTCCATGGCCGCCAGTGTGGCCTTGATGTCGCTCTTCACAAAGCGGAAGAGTTTTTTCAGCACGTTGACCCGCTCTTCGGCCGACTTGCTCAGGATCATTTTCCGAAGCAGGAAGAGAGGCTCATCGCTTCCCTTGCCGTAGAACATGTGCTCGGTGCGGAACAAGCCGATCCCCTCGGCCCCGAAGGCGCGGGCTTTGCGGGCATCCTCGGCGGTGTCGGCATTGGCGCGGACACCCATGGTGCGGAACTTGTCGACCAGTGCCATGAATTTCTGGAAACGGGGATTCTCGGAATTATCGACCAGCGCCACCTTGCCATTGTAGACATTGCCACGGCTACCGTTCAGGGTAATCACGGCGCCTTCCTTGAGCACCACATTGCCAACCGTCAGTTTTTTCTGGTGGGCATCCGCATGCAGGCCACCGGCACCGACAATACAGCATTTGCCCCAGCCGCGCGCGACGAGCGCCGCATGACTGGTCATTCCCCCGCGGGCGGTCAGAATACCTGCCGCGACACGCATCCCTTCGACGTCTTCAGGATTGGTTTCTTCGCGAACCAGGATGACGGTCTTCCCGGCCTTCGCCCATTTCACGGCGTCAGCGGCGGTGAACACGATCTGGCCACAGGCGCCACCGGGGCCGGCCGGCAAGCCCTTACAGAGGGCCTTGAGGGTCGCCTCGGCTTTGGGATCCACCACCGGGTGCAGCAGCTCGTCCAATTGCTGGGGCTCCAAACGCAGAACGGCGGTTTTTTCGTCGATCAACTTTTCAGCCAGCATATCCATGGCCATGTTCAAGGCGGCGGTGCCGGTGCGTTTCCCGCTACGGCACTGGAGCATAAACAATTTGCCTTCCTGGATCGTGAACTCAATGTCCTGCATGTCCTTGTAATGCTTTTCCAGTGTTGCGCGGATCTGGCAGAGTTGCTTGTAGATGGGCGGCATGCAGTCTTCGAGGGAATGCAGATGCTTGTTCTGGTCATTCTTGGTGTCGTCATTCAACGGACTGGGCGTACGGATACCCGCCACAACGTCTTCACCCTGGGCGTTGACCAGCCACTCGCCATAGAACTTGTTCTCGCCGGTGGCGGGATTGCGGGTGAAGGCCACGCCGGTGGCGGAAGTATCACCCATGTTGCCGAACACCATGGCCTGGACATTGACAGCGGTGCCCCACTCATCAGGAATGCCTTCGATGCGGCGGTAGGAAATGGCGCGCTTGCCGTTCCAACTCTTGAACACGGCGCCAATGCCGCCCCACATCTGGTCCATCGGATCATCCGGGAACGCTTTACCCAGAACCTTTTTGACGCGCTCTTTGAATTTTTCGCACAACCCCTTCAAGTCTTCGGTGGTCATGTCGGTGTCGGACTTATAGCTCTTCTTGGATTTGAGCTCGTGCATGATGCCTTCAAGCTGTACGCGGATGCCCTTGCCCTCGGCGGGTTCGGCGCCTTCCGCCTTCTCCATCACCACATCAGAATACATCATGATCAACCGGCGGTAGGAGTCGTACACAAAACGTTCATTCCCGGTTTTGGCGATCAATCCGGGAATGGTCTTGGTGCAAAGTCCGACGTTTAAAACGGTTTCCATCATGCCCGGCATGGATTTGCGGGCGCCTGAACGGCAGGAGAGCAACAGGGGATCCTTGGGATCGCCGAACTTCATTCCCATTTCCGTTTCCACCTGGCGGAGGGCCACTTCGACCTCCGCGGTCAAGCTCTTGGGAAAACGGGCTTTATTCTCAAAGAAATCGACACAACATTCGGTCGACACGGTAAAACCGGCCGGAACGGGAAGACCCAGAATACACATTTCCGCAAGGTTTGCGCCTTTGCCTCCCAACAGGTTCTTATCACTGGCTCCGCCCTCGGTTTTGCCTCGG